>ERZ808246.154-NODE-154-length-58131-cov-5.003719_pt1 | contig 58131 bp, 47 predicted proteins | sample MGYA00521083_ERZ808246 | MGnify/ENA primary metagenome ERZ808246 (study PRJEB31516, sample SAMN03275577) | gut metagenome | biome: mammalia-associated habitat; material: feces | host: Papio cynocephalus | place: Kenya | collected 2012-07-07 ... | reverse complement strand
TTTCATCATTTATGCTCTTCTTTTTTCACCACAACATTTATTATACAGCCAAAATGTTATGGAAATAAAAAGTCCAAGCACAATAACTCAACAAGTCGAATTGTTGAAATCAAGGGATTTATTGATAGAAAACGAATACGAGGCGAAAAATTTCTTAAAGCATGTCAATTATTACACTTTAAGCGGTTATTTGTACGCTTTCAAAGAAGGTGAAAACTTCAAAAGGGGTATTACTATGAGTAAAATCGAATTTATATATCAGTGTGACAAAAGATTTAAGAATATTATTTTATATGCCATTGATGAAGCAGAGCAAAATTTAAAAACAAAAGTCCCCTCGGCTGTTGGCGCAACTGAGGGGACGGAGCGTATCAAATGTATTGGCAAATGAACAATTATATCATACATATCATATACACTCCGCTTTGTCAAATGAAAGGAATGTTTTTTTAATGCAAAAAGGTGTTATATACGCCTGTTATTCGTCCGACAGACAGGATAGACAAAGCGTTGAAAGTCTTCAACGGGCGTGTGAGGTTTTTTCTGTAAATTCGATTTTTGAGTTTTACACAACATGAGGGATTGCTCTCCGCTTATTTATCTAATACCATGCTTGAACACATTCTATAGGCAGACTTTTTTTGCCGATTATATCGGCAATTTTTGCTTGTGCCATTCGGGCATAAACACCGTTATCTCCCTCGGCTGATTTTTCGATACTGAATTTGTCTGTGTTTCTGTCATATGATATAACTCCCTTTTGTCCAATTCCCTCCGGTTGGTATTCATATATAATAAAATTATCATCAAAAAATTTTAAAGTTAAAATATTCATATTTTCCGCTCCATTCATCATCTGTATGCCTGCAAAATGTCAATTTCCTGTCTTGTGCAATGCCGGGACATCAACGCCGTTTATTATTTCTCCGACGATGTTATCTTTTATTTGTTCAATTTCTAAAGACATAAAAGGCGGTACAACACCGCTTGATATTCCGATAATCTTTATCTTTTTTCCTCTGAGAGTGACGTGCTTGGGTATTATATCAAATTGCGGTTTGCCAAGCAACAAAGTTCGGTCATTCAAATTCATTTGCCTTTCAACAGTCATTAAAAACATATTATTTTACCTCTGAACTTTTTTCTGTATTCGGCGTATGTTTACGGACACACGCTTGATTTTATTAAGCCAAATGTTTTTTAATATAAAAAACGGGGCAGAGTGTATTTCCGATTCTCTGCCCCATTACCCCTTTTGGCAAATGCCATAACATATTATACCTCAATATGCCTTGTTCGTCAATATCTTCGGTGACATATTTTATCGGCTGAGGTGTTTTAATATTATTCGTCCAGACTCTTTTCGGGAGCGGAGTTTCCGCCGCCGGACGTTCCCGTATTTGTGCTTTCACCGCCGGCAGGCGCTGAATTGCCTCCGCCCGATGAATTACCGCTGCCGCCGCCTGACGGCTCCGTATTTGTGTTTCCTCCGCCGGAGGCGGTGCCTGTATTATGATTGGTCTTATTATCCTTATTTTCGCCGTCAAGGCTCTTTGAAGGCGCCGCCGAAGCTGTCGGAGCGTCCGTACTCTTTTTCCGTGATGCGTGTGACGCATTACAGGTTGCTTTGGGCTGTGTTCCCTCCACAAAATATGCCGTTTCTGTCGGGCAGGTGCTTGTCGCAAGATTGCCCGAGTATGTGCATATGCTCTTTTCAACAACATTTGACGGCTTTGAAAGCTCTTTTTCGGGCAGTGACGAGTGAATTCTGCTCATAACCTGTTTCCATGCATTAAGTGCCGGATTTCCGCTTACGCCTGCTCTTGAAAGCGAGCCGGGTTCGTCAAAGCCGTACCACACTGCACCGACATAATACGGTGTAAATCCGATAAACCACTTATCAAAGTCCTTGTCCGTAGTACCCGTTTTGCCGTAAGTGGGCATATTATCAAGCTTTGCGGAACGTCCCGTACCTACCGAGGAATCAACAACGCCCGAAAGTAAATCTGCCGTTATATATGCTGCCGCCGCACTTATCGCCTGCGATGAATTTGCCGAGTTCTGCAGAATAACCTGTCCTGTGGAGTCGACAACCTGCGTGTAAGTGTACGGAGCAATATATTTTCCGCTGTTTACAAAACAACTGTAAGCCGCACACATTTCCTTTACGGTGACGCCGTCGGTAAGACCGCCGAGCGACAGTGATGAGTAGTTTTTATCGCCCTCAACAAGCGTTGATATATGGAACTTGTTCTGCAGATAACCGAATGACGAGGAAAGTCCAACCATATCCAAAACCTTTACGGCAGGAATGTTTGACGAGCGTGCAACCGCCTCCATAACGGTCATATCGCCGAGGAAGTCGTTGTATGAGTTTTTCGGCGACCAGTTGTCGTTTCCTATTGTTATCTTTTCGTCCTTTACTATTGTAGCTTCGGTTATTTTGCCCATATCAACAGCCGGACCGTAAACCGAAATCGGCTTTATCGATGATCCCGGCTGACGCTTTGTCTGCGTGGCTCTGTTCCAGCCCCGTATATCGGTTTTTTCGCCTATTCCGCCGACAAGTCCTTTTATGCCGCCTGTGTACGGATCGATTATAACCATTGCGGATTGACCGCCTTTTCCCGTTGACGGGAAGTTTCCGGTGTTTTCAAACACCTTTTCCATTGTTTCTTGTATGTTTTTATCTACAGTGGAGTAAATTTTAAATCCGCCGTTGTATACCTGCTGTGTTGCGAAATCTTCGGAATAACCCTTTTGCGTCTGCAAATCACGTATAACATCCGCAACCACCTGGTCTGCAAAATATGACGATACGCCCTGCTGACTGCGCTTTGCAGAATGACTTACCGAAAGCTTTGTATTCACAGCCTGCGAATACTGATCGTCGCTTATCTTTCCGAGATCAAGCATCTTCTTCAGCACGACATTGCGCTTTTCCGTGTTCTTTTCCGGCTGAGCTATCGGGTCAAATTCGGACGGATACTGAGTAATGCCCACTATTGACGCCGCCTCGGCAAGCGAAAGCTGAGACGCATTTTTATTGAAGTAGGTCTGCGACGCCGCTTCAACGCCGTAGCAATTGTTGGCGAAATAAACAATGTTAAGATACATTGTGAGAATTTCGTCCTTTGAAAGCTGACGTTCCATAGCAACCGCACGCATCATTTCTTTGATTTTACGTGTTGCGGTTTTGCTTTTTTCGTTTGTGATATTTTTTATAACCTGCTGGGTGATGGTTGAGCCGCCGTAGTCAGACGAGCCGAAACCGACCTTTGCCAGAATGTATTTTCCCGTTGCGCCAAGGGTACGCTTTAAGTCAACGCCGTGATGCTTGTAAAAACGCTCGTCCTCAATCGACACCATTGCGTCCTTGAGGTACGGCGAAATATGCGCCGAGTCGATCCATATACGGTTATGCGACGACTGTATCTGCTCATATTCCTTTGTGTTTCCGTTTGCATCTTCATAATATATAAATGATGAATAATTCAGCGTAAGAGTCTGAATATTCATATCTTTTATTTCTCTCGAAACTGCCGCATACATTCCTATACCTATGCCTGTGCATATGATAAGGCAAATGAGCAGAGCCGATAAAATTATCGTGCGTATTTTCTTGCGTAAGGCTCTGTTTTTCGGACGCTTTTTTCTTTTATTCTGCGGACGGGGCTGATTTTCCAAAGCTGCCCTGTGCGCACGGCGTCTTGAAAGTTCTTCGCCGCCGGTGCTTATTTCTTCCGATGACGACGCCCTTGACGTGAGCTTGTCATATTCGTCCCAGTTAAAATCACTGCCGCCGCTTTGGCTCTTTCTGTTCCTTCTGCTGTAATCCGACAATCCGTATCCCTCCTTAATGTGTTTTGAGTATACTTACTATTATTATACATTATTTATTCACATTTTGCAACATTTATTTTTTGCACGGGTTTTCAACGAAAAAAACGGATACCGTTTTTTTACGGTATCCGTTTCGGATTAAGCATTAATCATTCTGTTTACTGCGCTTAAGAGTGCATATATCGAAGCGGTATTGATGTTTGCATCAACGCCTGACCCCCATACGGTTTTGCCTTCGGGAGTTTTAATCGCAATATATGCGGCAGCCTTCGAGTCGGACTTTCTCTCAAGCGCATGTTCGGTATATTCGCATATTTCAAATTCTTTGCCTGTGTATTTTCTCAGGCACTTGCACGCCGCATCGAGGGGACCGTTTCCGTCAGCCTTCAGCAGATGCGTTTCGCCGCTGTCGGTGATTGTCATTTCAAATGCGGTGCTGTCGCCCGATACGGTTGAATGATAGCTTACACTTGAAATCGGAGCTGCAATATTTACATACGTATCTTTGAATGCAACGTGTATTTCATGGTTGGCAAGAACGGTCTGCTTTTTGTCGGACAGCTCATTAATAAGCTGTGAAAATTCAACAAGCATATTTTTCGGGAGCGTGTAGCCGTATTTGTTTTCCATTACATAGCTTACGCCGCCTTTGCCCGACTGGCTGTTTATAAGTATCGGCTCGTACTTTCTGCCTATGTCGGACGGGTCTATTGTAAGATACGGGTTTGCCCATATCTTTGAACCCTCTTTTTCAAACAGGTCAAAGCTTTTCTTGATTGCGTCCTGGTGCGAGCCCGAGAATGCGACATATGCCATTTCGCCCGCATACGGGTGACGGGGATTTATCGGCAGTTTGTTGCAGCGCTCATATATTTCTATAACCTCGTCAATGTTTTCGAGATTAAGCTTGGGGTCGATGCCCTGCGCAAACATATTAAGCGCAACCGTAACTATATCCGTGTTACCCGTGCGTTCGCCGTTTCCGAACAGCGTTCCCTCCACTCTGTCCGCACCTGCGAGTATTCCAAGCTCCGTCGAGCCTACTCCCGTGCCACGGTCATTGTGTGCGTGAAGACTTATTACAAGATTTTCACGGTTGTTTAAGTTTTTGCACATATATTCTATCTGGTCGGCGTAAACGTTTGCGGTTGCAACCTCGATTGTGGAGGGCAGATTTACTATTACCTTTCGCTCGGGCGTCGGTTTGAATACTTCAAGTACGGCGTTTGTTATCTCTGCCGCATATTCCGGTTCGGTGCAGGTAAAGCTTTCGGGCGAATATTCGTATCTGATATTTCCGTCAAGACTTCCTTCGACCAAATCAACCACAAGCTTTGCACCGTCTACGGCAAGCTGTTTGATTTCCTCTTTGCTCTTTTTAAACACAACCTTTCTCTGAAGCGTTGAGGTTGAGTTGTACAGATGAACTATGGCATTTTTTGCGCCCTTTAACGCCTCGATGGTTTTCTTTATAATGTGTTCTCTTGCCTGCGTAAGCACCTGAATGGACACATCATCGGGGATTAAGTCCTCGTCTATAAGACGGCGCACAAATTCAAATTCCGTGTTCGACGCCGCAGGAAATCCTACTTCTATTTCCTTAAAGCCGAGCTTTACGAGAAATTGGAAAAATTCGATTTTTTCATCAATTGTCATCGGTGAGTAAAGCGCCTGGTTTCCGTCACGCAAATCCACACTGCACCATACGGGAGCCTTTGTAATCTCCTTGTCCGGCCATTCTCTGTTTTTCAGAGGAACGGGGTGATACATTTTTACATACTTTTGGTAATTCATAGCTTGCCTCCTTAAATTTTTGAAACAAAAAAGCCGAGTCACAATGTGACCCGGCTTTCAGTTATCCTAAGTAAAATATACGAGGGAATAACAACAAAACTGAAGACACATTGTCAATTCAGCTTGTCAATAGTAGGAGAGTATTCAGTTTTGAAAATGCTGATATATACATTCCTATGCACCCTTTCGTACAATCTACGGTTATTTTACTATAAAAAATAACGAATGTCAATACTTTTTTCAAAAAAAGCGGTGCGGCACTTTACTTTTTTAATAAAAGACGTTATAATATTATGATGTAAAGATTTGTAAACGTATTTCGGCGCAATGGAGGATTGTTATGACTAAACTTGAAGAATTTAAGCAAAATATAAAAGGAAAGAACGTAACGGTGATAGGAATAGGAATTTCCAATCTGCCGCTTATAAAATATCTTGTTTCGATCGGCGCAAATGTGACCGCACGTGACAAAAACTGCCGTGAATGGCTGGGCGAAAAATATACCGAGTGCGAAAGATTGGGCGTTAAATGTATATTGGGCGAGGATTATCTCGATAATATAACAGACGATATTATTTTTAAAACACCGGGTTTGCGGTTTGACGTTCCCGAACTTGTAAAAGCAAGGGAAAACGGAGCGGTCGTGACCTCGGAAATGGAAACGTTTTTTGAGGTTTGCCCGTCGCACATAATTGCGGTTACGGGAAGCGACGGCAAAACCACCACAACAACGCTTATTCATAAGATAATGACAAAAGCCGGATACAAGACGTGGCTCGGCGGTAATATAGGAAATCCTCTGCTTGCCGATACCGATAAAATGTCCGAAAATGATTGGGTTATACTTGAGCTTTCGTCATTCCAGCTGCACACAATGAAAAAATCGCCCGAAATAGGCGTTATAACGAATTTAAGTCCCAATCATCTCGACTGGCACAAGGATTATGCGGAATATATAGAAGCAAAAACGAATATCTTTACGCATATGTCACGTGAGAACACAATCGTTTTAAATGCCGATAATGCCGACTGCGCCGCTCTGCTGCCGCTTGCGCATGAGAAAGTGGTTATGTTCGCCAGAAAGAAAAAGGCAACCGTATGGCTTGACGGCGATATTATACGTTACGGCAGTGAGGAGATTTTGAATATAAACGATATAAAAATCCCCGGTATGCACAATGTGGAAAATTATATGGCTGCAATTGCGGCGGTGCATGGCTTGGCGGACACCGCAACAATACAAGCGGTTGCAAAGGAATTCGGCGGTGTTGAACACAGGATAGAACTTGTGCGCACGCTTGACGGAGTAAGATATTACAACAGCTCGATAGATTCAAGTCCGAACAGAACAATCAACACGCTTAACGTGTTCCCCGAAAAAGTTATAATGATTTCGGGCGGCAAGGATAAGGGTATTCCGTATGACGCAGTAGGTCCTGCGATTGCGGATCATGTAAAAACGCTTATCCTTATCGGAGCAACCTCGGAGGCTATTTACGGCGCTCTCAAAAAGACGGGCAGAGAAAACGAAGTCGAAACGATTTTTGTGAAATCGTATGAGGAGGCTGTCAATACCGCAAAAGACAAGGCAAAGAGCGGAGATGTCGTTCTTCTTTCGCCGGCAAGCACGTCGTTTGATATGTTCAGAAACTTTGAAGAACGGGGAAACTTATTTAAAAAACTTGTAAACGGATTAGAGGGATAAACCGAACGAAATCCCGCATTGAAAGGAATGGTTATATAAATGAAAAAGCTTATAAAGAAACTTAGCGATATGCGGGGCGTGTCGGGTTTTGAATACCGCCTTAACAAAGAAGTGGCAAACGAGCTTTTGCCGTACTGTGATGAAGTGCGTATTGATCCTTTGGGGAGTGTTATAGCGGTAAAATACTGCAATAAAGAGGACGCACCGTCGGTTATGATTGAGGCGCACTGCGACGAAATAGGACTTATTGCCACCTCCGTAACGGACGAAGGCTTTATAACGTTTTCGAGCGTGGGCGGAATAGACCTGCGAATACTTCCCTCACTTGAAGTAACCGTTCACGGTAAAAGGGACGTAAAGGGGATAATAGGAATAAAACCCGATTATCTCAACGAACCGGGAAAAAGCATAAAGATGCGTGATATGGCGATTGATACGGGAGTGGAGAATATAAAGGATATTGTAAGCGTCGGCGACAGCATAACGATTGCGCAGTCGGTGGGAAAACTCGGGAAAAAGCAGTGGAGCGGAAAAACACTTGATGACCGTGCCTCGCTTGCGGCTGTTATACGTGCAATGAAAAAGCTTTGCAATAAGGAACTTAACGCAGATGTTTATGCGGTTGCGGCGGTACAGGAGGAGGTCGGACTCCGTGGCGGAAAAACAACGGGCTACGGCATAAATCCGACAGTGGCAATTGCCATAGACGTTACTCACGGAATAACGCCCGATAATTCAAAGCGTGCATTTGAACTCGGAAAAGGCGCTACAATCTCGGTAGGACCCAACATACACCCCAAGCTTTCAAAGCGTTTGTTCGATACGGCGGAAAAATACGGTATAAAAGCGGTTGCAGAGGTTGACGGCGGCTGTACGGGAACGGACGCATGGGAAATGCAGACGGCGGGGAACGGCGTTCCGACAGCACTTTTGTCACTGCCTTTAAAATATATGCACACAGCGGTTGAAACAATTGATATTAATGACGCAAAGGCGGTTTCCGATTTGCTTATACATTTTATTGAGGATATGGAGGAGGACGTATCGTGGCTGAGCTTATAAAGGAATTGAGTATGCTAAACGGCGTAAGCGGAAACGAGGACGCCGTAAGGGAATACATTCTCGGAGAAATATGCGGCAAGGCGGAGGAAATAACCGTTGATTCGATGGGGAATATCATTGCGCTTAAGCGTGGAAAACGCTCCGATATAAAGGTTATGATAACCGCAAATATCGACGAAATCGGATTTATCGTTTCGGAAATAACCGAAACGGGTTATCTTAAGGTTGAGCCTGTCGGAAAATTTGATGACAGAAACATTATCTCGAAAAAGGTGACCGTTGGCGGTGTAAAGGGCATTATAGGTATGAAGGCAATTCATCTGCAAAAGCGCAGTGAGCGTGAAAGCACCGTAGATGTGTCGGATTTGTTTATTGATATAGGAGCAAAATCAAAGGCGAAAGCATTGGAAAAGGTCAGTTTGGGAACTTATGTCGCATTTGACTCCCCGTTTATCGAAACGGAAAACAGAGTTTGCGGAAAAGCTCTCGACCGAATGGGGAGTGTGTGTTTGATAGAGGCAATGAATACGCCGTGCGAATACGATACGTATTTTGTATTCAGCACACAGCGTGAGGTGAACGCACGAGGCGCAAGAATTGCGGCGCACAGAATACGCCCCGATATTGCGCTTGCGGTGGGAACTGCCGAAACAGCCGATATGTACGGCGTAAAGGAAAAAAACATATGCGCATACCTGGGCGGCGGAGCTATCATAAATACGGGAGATAAAAATGCGCTTAAAAACGCAAAGCTTACGGAATTTATCAGGCAGACGGCAGAAAAGTTCGGCATAAAAAATCAGGCGTACCGCAATATCGAGGGGACGTCGGTGAGCGGTGCGTTGCAGACGTATTCTGCGGTTGCGGTGGGCGAAGTTGATATACCGTGCAGGTATTCGCACACACCGGCGTGTATGATGGATAAAAACGATATTTATGCGGTTACGGAAACGGTAAAAAGTTTTATACGTGAAATCGGAGGGGCGGCAAATGGAATTATTGAATAAACTTACACAGGCGGACGGCGCATCGGGAAACGAGGGCGCAGTACGTGAGATTATAAAAAGAGAAGCGGCTGATTTGTGCGATGAAATATACACAGACTCAATGGGTAATCTGATTGCACACAAAAAAGGAAACGGTAAAAAGATAATGTTTGCCGCACATACGGACGAAATAGGCATCATTGTCACGCATACGGACGAAAACGGGTTTATACGTTTCAGAAACCTGGGCGGACTGTATGTAAAACAGCTTGTCGGCAGACGTGTGCGCTTTGCGGACGGAACGATAGGCGTTATCGGCTGTGAGGAGGAGGCGTATAATAAAAAGCCGTCATACGACAGCCTGTATATTGACATAGGAAACAGCACAAAAAAGATACAGACGGGCGATACGGCGGTATTTACCGGCGAATGGTACTGCGACGGAGAAACGGTGATTTCAAAAGCGCTTGACAACCGTACCGGCTGTTATATGCTTATAAAGGCAATGCTTGAAGTAAAGGAGAGCAAAAACGATTTATACTTTGTGTTCACCTCACAGGAGGAGGTCGGGCTTCGAGGAGCAAGAACGGCGGCGTTTTCGATAGAGCCTGATTATGCCGTTGCGGTGGACGTTACCGATACGGGCGACACACCCGATGCGCCCGTTATGGAGGTAAGCCTCGGCAAGGGTGCGGCGGTGAAAATTATGGATAAAACCATACTTTGCGACGCCGATGTGCGCACGCATATGATAGAAACGGCAAAAAAGCACGGTATACCGTATCAGCTTGAAATAATGAACGTGGGCGGAACGGACGCCGGAGCAATACACCTTACACGTGCAGGCGTTAAAACGGGCGGAATATCGCTCCCTGTGAGGTATGTGCATACTCCCTCCGAGATGGCGAAGGTGTGCGACATAAACGCTTGCATAAAGCTTATTGCGGCAATAGCGGAAGAAGAATGGAAATAATTGTTTTTCTAAAACCGCAAGAGCCTGTCGGCAAAGTATTGCCGACAGGCGAAAAAGTGATATATCACTTTTTCAAAACTACTGTATGGAAAAATCAGAAGTTCCGTTGATTGGATTTTGAAACGTCAAAATCTGAAACTTCTGATTTTAAGCCATTTCTGACGCACCTGTCGTCAGAAATGATTTAAACTTGAGGTTAGCACCTCAAACTCCCAATAACAAAGCAGACAAACCTCAAACGGTTTGTCTGCAGTCTGAAATCCCCGTTATGGAATACATAACGGGGATTTTCAGTTAAACGATTTTCAGATTTTGCGCAATTGTTTTTGCCTCGGTGCGCCGCTTGGCACCGAGCTTTTGAAGAATATGGCTGATATGGCTTTTAACCGTGGCAAGCCGTATATTCAGTATATCGCAAATTTCCGCATTGCTTTTGTCGGCACATAAAAGCTTAAGCACCTGCATTTCCGCATCGCTCAGCCGTTCCGCATACCTATAGGAAACAGGGAGCAGAAAATTCGGATAGCACACCGCTTGCCCTCTTGTTTCCTTTATAAGCTTTTCGGTGAATTTTTTGTGCTTTGCGAGTACACATTCTTCAAGTATCGGCAAGACGGATATTCCGTATCCGCTTATCGGGCGGATAAAGCCGTATTCGGCTGAAATATTTACGGCGATTTCCATATCCGGCCTCCACGAATTATCGTTCATACGGTATTTTGCAATCGCCGAAAGCGTCTTTAAGTGTATCATATCTATGTGTCTGCCGCACGTTTCAAAAAATGTTTCAAGCGGCGAAAGCGTCAGAAGTGCGGCGCTGTTATCACCGAACGCAAGCTCGGTCATGGCTTGCGTGAGATATTGATAACGCTTCATAATCCTTACGGTTACGGCATTTTTCGGAGCTTTGTCACGGTACCAGTCCTCGGCGTATGCCATATCGTCCGTTCTGAGCGCCGTTCGGCAGAGCAGAGCGTCAATATTCGGCAAAAATCGTGTGAGGTTTTGCTCCGCAAATCTGTCACGCAAAGCGGAGATTGTGTTTCCCGCTGCTTTTGCATTGCCCGAAAAAATCTGACTCCGTGCAAGCAGTCCCACAACGGCAAACTCTATGTCGGGAGTGCCTTTGTTCTGTATTTCGTTAAGCTTTGAAACCAGCTCCAGAATTTGCCCGGAGCTGTCTTTGCCTTTTTCAAACTTGCTTTCGGCTATGGCACAGTCGGCAAGTCCGACGCCGTCCTTTCCCAAAAGCAATTCCACGGGCTTTTTCATTGTTGCATATAAAATGTCGTCCGTTTTGCTCCATTTTGAAAAATCCTTTCCGCCGTTCATAATGCTCGGCAGAGCGCTTGTAACCGAAAAGGAATAGCTTTTTATTTCTTTGTTCATAATCAGATTTGCCGCTGTCGATATGACTTGCGCAATATTGTTTACTCCACGCTGCGGAAGCGCAATATCAAGATAAATAAGACGGCTTTTTGCCTCTTTTACAGCATCGTCCGACTTTTCGCCCAAATCGGCAAAAGCTTTGAGAGTGTTGTACCATTTGTCCGAGTCCTCGTAATTACCCTGCAATGCACGGAGCATACTCATTCCCTGCATAAGAGCAGGACTTACCGTAATCTGCCCGTCGGGGAGCATTTCAAAATACCGCTCCAGTTCCTCATAATGCCCCATACCGGGGTGCAGATACATACTCTTTATAATCAATTCCGAAACCTTTGACTTGTCTTTGCTCTTTGAATAAAATTCGAGCGCTTTTCCGTAGCTTTCGTGCAGTTCGTAGTACAATCCGCCTCTGCCGTAAATTGAGCGTATTTGCTCGTCAGAGTATTCTTTTTGCATTTTCCAACGCAGAAAATCGTGAAAAATATGCCAGAACCGATAGCTGTCCTCTTGCTTTAACTCAATCATACGTGTGTTGCGGTATATATATGTAAGATTTTCCACGGCACGGCAGTCGCCGCTCACAATTTTTGCAAGTTCGGAATTAAATTCACAAAACGGCGCAAGGTCAAGCAAAAAGCGGCGCATCGGCATTTCAAAACGGTTAAAAACCGCCTCTTCGTAATACATAAACAGCTTTTCGGGTATTTCTGCGGTAAGCTCTCTGCCGTTGCTGCGCATAGTTTGAACCGCCAGCGACAACACAAGCGGATAGCCGAGCGAAATATTAAATATTCTCGTCAGTTCCGACTCGGATAAATGAAATCCCGATTTTTCAAAAAACAGAGCCGTTTCATTGCGGTCGAAAAACATTTCATTGCCGTCGATTTCGGTAAGCAGTCCCGAAATCTGAAACGGCAAAAGCCAGCCGGGAACAGCTCCTCTCGATAAAAACACAAACCGCTTTTGCGGATTGTCACGGATAACGGTGAGCAAATTCTGCCTGTCCTCCTCATGCAAATCCTGTAAATTGTCTATAAGCAAAAAATCCCACTTGCGGTCGGTAAGACTGCCTAAGCTTTCGTGCACCGAAATCTCGTATACTTTTTTCGATTTCAAAAGCTCTTTTGCAACTGCCGTTTTTCCGAAACCGCAGGCGGCAGAAAAAAACAAAATCCGCTCCTGCCTGACAAAACGGTCGAATTTTTCTTTAATATCGGGTTTTATAATAATATAATTCAAAGCAAACACCCTTTTTGTAAATACTGTTTTGTAAATATTATACCACAGAATTATGCTTTGTCACTATACCAAAGTATGATTTGTTGATTTTACACAAGATAAAAAAGATAAGATGTATGCTTTTTTTCGGATTATCGTCCCAAAACCATAGGTTTTTTGCAATTTTTTCTTTACAAAGAGGATATTTTGTAATATAATAAATAATTGATATTAAAAACAGGAGATGTATGTATTATGATAAAAGCGGCGGTACTGGGCGCAACGGGCTATGCCGGCATAGAGCTTGTAAGGATTTTAACCAATCACCCCGATGCCGAAGTTGCGGTTCTCGGTTCAAAGAGCTTTGCGGGTCAGCCGATAAGCGAGGTTTATCCGAACTTAAGGGGAATACTTGATAAAGAATGTGAAGAAACCGATATTGATAAGGTGGCGGAGTGCGATGTGGCGTTTACGGCACTTCCTCACGGCGCATCTAAAGAAGTCATACCGACTATAATCGAGCGTGGCGTAAAGGTTATTGATTTAAGCGGCGATTTCCGCTATGATGACGCTGCGGTATACGAAAAATGGTACGGACAGAAACATTCCTCGCCGGAACTTTTAAAGGAGTCGGTATACGGACTTCCCGAGCTTTACAGAGATAAAATCAAAGGCGCAAGAATAATAGGAAACCCCGGCTGTTACACAACGTGTTCGATACTGGGCGCATATCCGCTGTTAAAGAGCGGTGTCGGCAGTGCGGAGAATATAATCATAGACGCAAAATCTGGCGTTACGGGCGCAGGCAGAGGCTTGTCACAGCAGACGCATTTCTGCGAATGTACGGAAAATATGAAAGCGTATAAGGTGGCTTGCCACAGGCATACATCGGAGATTGAACAGGAACTGTCCCATGCCGCAGGCAGTGAGGTGCTTGTATCGTTTACACCGCATCTTATCCCGGTAAAGAGAGGAATTTTATCGACGATATACATAAATCTGAATAAAAGCTGTACCACCGAGGAACTTACGGAGATTTACAGAGATTTCTATAAAAACGAGCCGTTTATCCGCATAAAAGAAGCCGGCACACTCCCTGAAACAAAGCATGTTGCAGGCTCGAACTATGTTGATATAGGCGTGGTTGCGGACGAAAGGCTGAAAAGAGCGGTTGTCGTATCGGCACTCGACAATATCGGCAAAGGCGCCGCAGGACAAGCCGTGCAGAATATGAATATTCTGTTCGGATTGAAAGAGTCAACGGCAATAGGCGGAGCGGGATTTTATCTGTAAAGGAATGATTTTGTATGGAAAGACTGATTAAAAAGGCGGAAATTTTAATTGAAGCACTGCCGTATATGCAGAAATTCGGCGGTAAGACGGTCGTTGTAAAATACGGCGGAAACGCAATGATAAACGACGAATTAAAACATTCCGTAATAGAGGATATAACGCTTTTGAAATTTATAGGCTTAAATCCTATCGTGGTACACGGCGGAGGCCCCGATATTTCAAAAGCGCTTGACGAAAAAGGCGTAAAGAGCAAATTCATAAACGGTTTGCGTGTTACGGACGATATAACGATGCAGACGGCACAGCAGGTGCTTGTCGGCAAAACAAACAAGGAGATTGTGGCGCTTTTGAATGCCGCAGGCGGCGGAGCTGTCGGAGTAAGCGGTATTGACGGAAACTTTATCGAGTGTAAAAAACAGTACACCGAGGTTGACGGCGAAAAAGTGGATATAGGTTATGTCGGTGATATTGTAAAGGTAAAGGACAGCCTGCTAAAGCTTTTGAGCAATGATGAATGGATACCCGTAATCGCACCGATAGGCACGGACGAGGAGGGTCACAGCTACAACATAAACGCCGACACGGCGGCGGCGGCGATAGCGGCGGCTATGCAGGCGGAAAAGCTTATTCTTCTCACCGACGTTGAGGGAATAAAGGACGCCGACGGAAACGTGGTTTACGAGGCGTCAAAGGAGGATATAAGAAAAATGCTTGACGAGGGCGTTATAAAAGGCGGTATGATACCTAAGGTGCTCGGCTGTGTGGACGCGCTCGACAACGGCGTTGCCGGTGTGCATATCATTGATGGACGCATACCTCATTGTCTGCTCCTTGAAATATTCACAAAAACAGGTATCGGTACGCTTATAAAAGGCGATAAATATTAAATTCTGAAAGGAAAGGTTATATAAATATGAGAATGTCAAAACTACTTATGCCGACGCTCAGAGAAGTGCCGTCGGAGGCGGAGATAACAAGCCATAAGCTTATGCTCCGTGCAGGTCTTATCAGAAAGCTTGCGGCGGGGGTGTATTCGTATCTGCCGCTGGGACTTCGCAGTGAGAAAAAGGTTGAGCAGATTGTCCGTGAGGAAATGGACAAAGCGGGAGCGCAGGAGCTTTTAATGGCGGCGCTTTTGCCTGCCGAGGCGTATATGGCGTCGGGCAGATGGGAGGTTTTCGGACCGAATATGTTCAAATTAAAGGACAGAAACGACAGAAATTTCTGTCTCGGACCTACGCATGAGGAATTGTTTACACAGACTGTTATAGACAATGTAAAATCATACAAGGAATATCCGATGACCCTCTATCAGATTCAGACCAAGTACCGTGACGAAAGCCGTCCGAGATTCGGTCTTATGCGCGGACGTGAATTTGTTATGAAGGATGCCTACAGCTTTGACCTCACGGAGGAGGGCTTAAACGAGTCATACAAAAAGATGTATGACGCATACTGCCGTATATTTAACAGAATGGGACTGGACTTTACGGTTGTTGACGCCGACAGCGGCGCAATGGGCGGCAGCGGAAGCCAGGAATTTATGGTAAAATCGCCTGTCGGTGAGGACGGCATTGCATTCTGTGACGCTTGCGGCTATGCGGCAAACTACGAAAAGTGCGGCTGTGTTCCCGAGGAAAAAGAGCAGATTGACGGCGAGTTCGATATGGAAAAGGTACACACTCCGAAATCGCATACGATAGACGAGCTTGTCGAGTCGCTCGGAATGGCGGCGCATAATTTTGCAAAAACGATTATCTATAAGGCTGATGACAAATACATTGCCGCAATGGTAAGGGGCGACCGTGAAGTAAACGAAGTAAAGCTTAAAAACCTTGTCGGCTGTGTTGATGATCTTGAGCTTGCACAACCCCATATGGTACGCGAGATAACAAAAGCGGAGGTCGGCTTTGCGGGACCTGTCGGACTCGGTATTCCCGTGTATGCGGACAAAGAAGTTGAAATGATGAAAAACTTTGTTGTCGGCGCAAACGAAACCGATATGCATTACAAAAACGTAAATATCCATAAGGATTTTGAGCCTGATATGATTGCCGATATACGAGTTGTCGAAGCAGGCGACAAATGCCCGAAGTGCGGCGGCGAGATAAAGACGGCGCAGGGTATAGAGGTAGGACATATCTTTAAGCTCGGCACAAAGTATTCCGAGGCTTTGGGACTTAAAGCGCTTGACGAAAACGGCAATAGCAATCCCGTAATAATGGGTTGTTACGGTATCGGCGTAACACGCTGTCTTGCGGCGGCGGTTGAGCAGTGCAATGATGAAAACGGTATAATCTGGCCTGTGGCAATAGCGCCGTATCAGGCAATAGTTATTCCCGCAAATTATAAGAGCGAGGAACAGGTCGAAATGGCAGAAAAACTCTACCGTGAACTTACGGAAGCCGGAATAGAAACTCTTATTGACGACCGTCCGGAGCGTGTCGGCGTTAAATTCAAGGACGCAGACCTTATCGGTATACCCGTAAGAGTGGTAGTCGGTAAAAAGTGCGGCGAGAACATTGTCGAGTACAAGGAAAGACGAATGGACAGCGCAATTGACAAATCATACGAGGACGCAAAAGCGGCAGTAATTGAATTTATAAATTCACAGCTTAATAAATAACTAACAAAACAGACAAATCTCAAACGGTTTGTCTGTTTTGTTATTGCTAACCTCAAGTTTAAATCATTTCAGTTTTACAGATGTGTTTTTTAGTATAGCAGACAGGCAGTTATCAATATAATAGCATATAACCGGTAAAATCGGAGGTTGAGATTATGCTGAAAAATATTAAAACGGTCAGTACGGGATACCGCAGCTGTTATACGGATAAGGCAAATAGAACCAAAGAGGTCAGACACAGTGTTGTCATTAATGACGATCGGCAGTCGGAGGAAACGATTGTTGACGAACTATGCAAAGTGTTTTCGCATAAATCGGATTAGGCGGTGGTGGCAGTGGCTGTTGCTGTTTATGCAAGAAAATCAATCGAACGTGAAGGCTCAATATCCTGTGAAACACAGATTGAATACTGCATGGCTATGATTAAGCCGGAGGAGCGAAACGAAAAAATACTAACCTTTGTCGATAACGGCTTTTCCGGCGGTAATGTGGAGCGTGACGGATTTCAGAAAATGATGAAAAAAATTAGGCAAGGCAAGATTTCCAAAGTCCTTGTTTACAGGCTCGACCGTATCTCGAGAAGTTTGGCGGATTTTGTGAGTATCCTTGATACGTTCAAAGAATACGGTGTGGAGTTTGTATCCACCCAGGAAGCGTTTGACACATCAAGTCCGTACGGTGAGCTTATAGTTAAGATTTTGGCTGTGTTTGCTGAGTTTGAACGGCAGTCGATCATACAGCGTGTGACGCAGGCGTATGAACACAGAAGCGAAATGGGGTTTTATATGGGCGGCAGACGGCCTTACGGCTTTGAGCTTGAGCCTACCGTTATAAATAATATCAAAACAAAAAAGCTTAAGCCCGTTGCGGAGGAGGCAGAACAGGTTAAATACATATTTGAAACCTATGCGGCTGAAAACGTTACGCTCGGAAAATTGCAAAAAAATCTTGCCGATAACGATATAAAACCGCTTTCGGGCGGAGGGTGGACAACTGCAAAGCTGTCCGCTATATTAAAAAATCCGATTTACGTTATGGCGGATAACAGCATATACGATTTTTTTCAAAGACTTAACACGCAGATTGTAAGCTTGCCGAACGATTTTGACGGTGTTCACGGCGTTCAGATTTACGGCAAAACAAAACATCAAACGGGGAGTGCGGATTGGTCCGATATTAAAGCCGTTGTTATGACGCATAAGGGGATAATTCCGTCGGAGGTGTGGATTAAGTGTCAGAATAAACTTGCAAAAAACAAGCAGATAAGAAACGCCGTGTCCAATAAGACAAGCTGGCTCGGCGGTAAAATCATATGCGGAATTTGCGGAAGAACCATGACCACGATTAAGGGCAGAGTAAGCGGCGGTGAGGTGCGCAGGTATTTTGTCTGCACGGGAAAAACGCATTTTAAGGACTGCAAAGGCACAAAAACCACTTTGTACGCCGAAAGCCTTGAAGATATGGTTTATGATGAAATCGGCAAAAAGCTCGAAACGCTGAAAGGGGTAAAAACCGTTAAATCCAAAAGTCTGCCGACGGAGCTTAACGAGCTGAAAAACAAGCTGAAAACGGCAGAGCTTGACGAACGAAAAATAGCGGACGTGCTGACAAGGACAGAGGTAAATTCGGCGTTGCTTGAAATTCTGAATAAGCAAGCCGAGAAACTTAAATCGTATAAAGAGGAATTGCTTGCAAAAATAGCCGGAACGGAAAATACCGAACCGACTGTCAATACCTCTTCGGGACTTTTAAAAAAGTGGAAAAACGCTTCCTTTGAGGAAAAGCGGGGAGTGTGCGGAATTATTGTAAACCGTATAATCATAGATGAGGACGGCAATGCCGAAATTGTCTGGAACATATAAAAAAGTAAGGTTTGCTAAGCACTCCGAAAAACCTAACATACCGTACCATACATCAGCCCTTACGGCTGATGTGTATATTATATCATATATATTGCGGATTTGCAAGAGATTAAAAGGAATTTAATTTATACAAAAATAATTCCTTTTTGTTGTTGACTTATACGGCAAAGATGGTATAATAAAAATAATTTCTGAAAAAGGACATTTAAAACATTATGGATGATTATTTGTATATCACATTAAGGCAAAAACCGGATTTAAAGAACCGTGCCGCCGAGTGGTTTCATTGCAAATGGGATGTTCCGACAGAGGCGTATCTTGAATGTATGGAAGCCTATCTTGATATGAAAACGGAATACGGCTGGTATCTGTGTATGGACGGCGACAAGATTATAGGCGGTCTGGGAGTGATTGAAAACGATTTTCATGACCGAAAGGATCTTACACCTAATGTCTGCGCCGTTTACACAGAAGAAGATTACCGATGTAAGGGTATAGCGGGACGCCTGCTTAATATGGTTACGGAAGATTTGAAATCCAAATCCGTAACTCCCGTTTATCTGATTACGGATCATATCGGTTTTTATGAAAGATACGGATGGGAATTTTTATGTATGGTTCAGGGAGATGACGAACCTGATATGACAAGAATGTATATTCACCGATAAAATGGAGGTAGATTGAATATGAAAAAACCGTATATTATTTGTCACATGATGACCTCGGTGGACGGTCGGATTGATTGTGCGATGACATCACAGCTCCCCGGTGTGGAGGATTATTATAAAACGCTTGACGCTTTGAATGTGCCGACAACAGTCAGCGGACGGGTAACGGCGGAGCTTGAAATGGCAGAACCGGGAATATTTAAAGCGGCTGATAATACGCCTTTCGGCAAGGAGGGCTTTTCAAAAAAGGCAGATGCCGCAGGGTATGAAACGGTAGTGGATACCCACGGCAAACTGCTTTGGAATGATGCGGCTGGTATGGAAAAGCCGTATTTGATTATTACCTGTGAGCAAGTGCCTGCGGAGTATCTGCATTATCTTGACGGGAAAAACATTTCATGGATTGCCTGCGGAAGTGAGAAAGTTAATCTTGCCCGTGCCGCTGAAATCCTTTTTGAGGAGTTTGGCGTAGAGAGAATGGGTATTGTGGGCGGTGCGGCAATCAATACTGCCTTTTTAAACGACGGACTTTTGGACGAAATAAGCATTTTGATAGGTGCTGGCATAGACGGAAGAGCGGAAATGCCGTCTGTATTTGACGGACGTGAAATGAGCTTTCCTTTGACGCATCTTAAACTTTTGGATGTTGAAAAATTCGACAGCGGTGCGGTCTGGCTGAGATACAATACCAAATAAAGCGGACAAGCTCTGCGGAGGGGTTTTGCCGACCGAGAAAAATAGGGTTGTTCATACGGAGGAGAATTAATATGTACTTGTTTTTGCTTGTGCTTATTTATATTGCTTTTATCAGTCTCGGCTTGCCGGATTCGCTTTTAGGCTCCGGCTGGCCGGTCATGCACGCCGAACTCGGTGTGCCGGTATCTTTTATGGGTATTGTGTCTATGATTATTTCCGGCGGCACAATTGTGTCAAGCCTTTTTTCGGACAAGCTTACCAGAAAGTTGGGCACGGGGATTGTAACTGTTGCGAGCGTGTTTCTTACAGTTATCGCTCTTATCGGCTTTTCGTTTTCAAGTCGGTTTTGGATGCTGATTGCCTTTGCAATACCTTACGGACTTGGTGCGGGAGCAATTGATGCGGCACTCAATAATTATATTGCTCTTCACTACAAGGCAAAACATATGAGCTGGTTACACTGTTTTTGGGGAGTCGGCACAATTGTAAGTCCGTTTATTATGAGTTATGCGCTGGCAAACGGAAGCTGGAACAGCGGATACCGTATTGTGGGACTTATACAGCTTGCAATCGCATTGATTTTGCTTGTTGCATTGCCTGTATGGAAGGTCAATAAAACCGAGACGGGAGAACACGGGAAAAACGTCGGACTGATTGATGCATTAAAAATCAAAGGCGTTCCGTTTCTGCTGATTGGATTTTTCGCTTACTGCGCCGCAGAAGCTACGGCAATGCAGTGGGCAAGTACATATTTTGTTGAGGTAAAAGGAATTGAAGCCGAGCGTGCGGCAGGTTTTGCCTCGCTGTTCTATATTGGCATAACAGCCGGTAGATTTTTAAGCGGCTTCATTACCGATAAACTCGGCGACCGTAAAATGATTTTGCTCGGCACGGGAATAATTGTTTGCGGAATTACGGCATTATTCATTCCGAGCCGGTCATATATTGCAGCATTTGCCGCCTTTCTTGTGATTGGTTTCGGGTGTGCACCGATTTACCCGTGTATTATTCACTCCACACCGAATAACTTCGGAGCAGAAAATTCGGGAGCTGTTATCGGTATTCAAATGGCAAGCGCTTATGTCGGATCGACGTTTATTCCGCCGATTTTCGGACTTCTCGGCAATGCCGTTTCATTTTCCGTTATGCCGCTGTATTTGCTGATATTTTTTGCTTTGATGATAACAATGGTAGAAGTCACCTTCCGTGTTACGCAAAAAGAAAAATTATAACCGAAAACGGACTGCCGACAAACCGTCTGAGGTTTGTCGGCAGTCCGTTTTATCGGTATCGTTATTTACTGAGCGGTGTCTTTTTTGTTAAACAAAAGCGTTATGCACCACAGTCCGGCAAGTCCCACAATCGTAAAGATTATGCGTGATAACACCGATGCCTGCCCGCCGAAAAGAGCGCCGACCAGATCAAATTTAAAAAGTCCTATCAAAAGCCAGTTTATTGCTCCGATAATGACAAGTATAAGAGAAACTTTATTCAAAGTACATCTTCCTTTCCGATATATTTACGGCTTGTACATTTATATTTTTGCCGCATATATAATATTTAAACATGGTAATATAAGTTATTTTTTTGATATATAATTTTATAGAAGAAAAACAGATGTGTTTTCGGAGGGGAAAATGGGGAGAATAAAGAAAATGTATTTGGCTGCCGTTTGTGCCGTGATTTTTGTGACGGTTGTTTTTGTTATGTTTGCGTCGGGGGCGGATGATGCAGAAAATATAAAATTTCTCAACGAATGCGGCTGGAGTGTGGAGAGCAGATGCATAGAAAGCTCCGAAATAATCATTCCCGACCCGTTTGACAAGGTATATGAGAATTATAACAGGCTTCAGCTGCAATCGGGTTTTGATCTGCGCCCGTACAAGGGAATGAAAGGAATGAGATATACCTACAGGGTAGTAAATTATCCGCTTGAAGTGAATGAAGAAGTGCGTGCAAACGTTATCGTAATAGACGGCGAACCCGTCGGAGGAGATATATGCACGGTAAGTATAAACGGATTTATGCACGGACTCAGAAAATAATATTGACAAACATTATTGCACCCTGTATAATGAAATTACAGAACATAAGTTTTGTGAAAATTTTTATTCATTAAAAAGGGGGATTTATTAATGAACAGAGTGGAAATGAAAATGCTTGCAAAACAGCAAATCAGCGGAAACATCGGCATATTGTTCGTATGCGCATTGATCGTTGGGGTTATAGTTTCGGCTGCGAGCGGAATAACTTTCGGTATCGGCGGAATATTCGTTGCCGCACCTATGGAAATATCATTGTGTATGATATACCTCGGTCTGGCAAAAGGAATAAAACCGAAAGCAGGGGATGTTTTCAACGGATTTGAAGTTTTCGGCAAGTCGGTGTGGCTGACGATTATCACTGTATTCTTCGTATGGCTGTGGTCACTGCTTTTTATAATTCCGGGTATAATAAAATCATACTCGTATGCAATGGCACCGTACATACTTGCAGAAAACAATGATATGACGGCACGTGAGGCGCTTAATGAGAGCAAGAGAATAATGGACGGACATAAGTGGGAGTTTTTTGTACTTCAGCTGTCATTTATACTTTGGATATTGCTCGGCTCAATAACTTTCGGTCTTGCATACATTTACGTTACACCGTATATGAATATGACATCGGTGAATTTTTACAACAGCATCAAAGCACCTGCGGAAACCGTGCAGGAAGCAACAATTGCGTAATTTGCAAATAAAAATATCTCTGAAAGCAAGCTTTCAGAGATATTTTTTATTTTTTCAGGCTCTGCCACAGCGTCGGCAGAGCAGGCTCAAAATTCACACCGTACCAGTGCGTTTTTGCACAGTCGAGAGTCGCTTTTATGGAATTCAGCACAAAATCCACCGCAATGCGGCAAGCCTCGTCAAGCGGCTTGCCGAGGACAAGCGCCCCTGCGGCGGCACTTGAAAACAAATCGCCCGTTCCGTGAAAGCGTCCGTTTATGTTTTCGCCCATGCAACATCCGAAAATGTCCGTTTCTCTGTCATAAAACGCCGCACCCTGTTCGCTGTCATTAAAGCTTACGCCTGTGAGAATAACCTTTTTCGCACCCGTCTTTGCAAGTTCACGCACAACGTCTTTTGCACGCTTTTCGCTGTATTTTCCGCCGTCATATTCAAATCCGAGCAGGAGTGCCGCCTCGGTCATATTGGGAGCTATGACGTCTGCCGTTTCGCACAGGGATTTCATCTCTTTGGCAAATTCGGGCGTAAATCCGGCATACATTTTTCCGTTGTCTCCCATAACGGGATCGACAAACACCGACGCATTGCCGAAATCTTTAAATAAATTTTTCATTATCTGTATCTGCCGTATCGAGCCGAGATAGCCCGTATATATTGAGTCAAAAGTTATATTGTATTTTTTCCAGTGCTCCGTTATCGGCACTATATCCTCGGTCAGATCACGGTATGTATAATCCTTAAATCCGCCCGTGTGCGTGGAAAGCACCGCCGTGGGAATTACGCACGCCTCGATACCCATTGCCGAAAGAACCGGCAGAGCAGCCGTAAGCGAGCATTTGCCCACGCATGATATATCCTGTACGGTTAAAATTTTCTTTAATTCCATTTGCATCACCTTCTTATATTATAAACAGCGCAGCAGAAAAAAACAATATCAAAAAAGTAAAAATTGTGTTGCAAATTATGGAAGGGTAGTGTATAATATGTATGAAGGGCTGATTTTAAGAAAGAAAGGAATGATATTATGAAAAAAATAGTATCGACTGTTATTGCGGCAGTTATGGCGCTGTCTGTTATGCCGGCGTATGCGCAGGACGGAAAAACAGCGGAGTTTCTTAAAACAGTAAAAGAAAGAATAGAAATTCCGGCGGCGCTTGAAAAATTTGGAAGCAGCGTGAACGAGGACGAGGACGGTGCGCTGTACCGTTTTGAATGGTCGTCCGATAATGAGTATGTGGCGGTTAATTGCAATGAAGAAAAGGTAATAACCTACTATAATCATTATAAAGAAGAAAAACAAGAGGGAAATGATGAACCTTCGTTCCCGAAAACCGACAGTGAAAGTCTGCGGAAAATTGCAGAGGATTTTGCGGTTAAGGCAAATCCGAACGCAGAATTTAAAGTAACGGGCGAAAACAATGATTTGTACGGAAAGCGTGCGTTCTTCAATATCCAGCGTACCGAGGACGGAACAGATATAGCCGGGGAAAACGGTTATATTGAAGTGAATACGGAGGATATGTCGGTGACGAGTATGCGTTTCCCGTATTCAAAAATCACCGCATTTGACGGCAAAGGTGCAGAACACAAAACAGAGGACGAGGCAAAAGCGGCATTTACCGAAAAGCTTGGCTTTAAAATGGTATACCAGGGCTATTACAAGGACGGAAAACAATGTTTCTTCCCTGCATACATAAACGACAACGGCAATAAATACATAAGCGCCGTTACGGGCGATGTGTTCGAGTACGAGCCGCAGCCGGTATACAGAGGATTGAGAAACGAGGCTGCATCGTCGGCAAAGGACGCGGGCGGCGGCAGCAGCTTTACTCCTGCGGAGCAGGCGGAGCTTGATAAGATTGCCGGCTTGCTTTCAAAGTCGCAGATTGAAAGCAAAATCCGCTCAAACGGTGTTGTGACCGTTCCGAAATCATATAAAATGACGGGCATATCGCTTGAAAGGCTGTTTGAGGACGAAAACGTATACCGCTACAGCCTTACATTCTCGGACAACGAAAATTATATAACTGCGCAGGCAGACGCAAAAACGGGCGAGATATACAATATAAGCACTTACGGCGATTGGGAGGAGCTTAAAGATGCCGACCAAAAGACAATGGAAAAGACCGTTGCGGCATTAACTCCGTCGATAAGCGGCAAATACAAGTTTGACGGCAAGCAGATGTCCAGATACGAAAACGGCATTACGGTTTACGGCGATTGCGCACGTGTTTATACCGATAAGAACGGTAAGGTTAAAAGCTATTACATAAACTATACGTTAAACGGAGAATTTCCGTCGATTGACAACGCTTTAAGCGCAGAAGAAGCGGCGAAAAAGTTCTTTGAATATGCAGGCTACAGCAAGAAGTATCTTGTAAACAAAGACAGTAAGGCATATCTTGTATATGATTTTGACAAAGCTGTTACTCTTAATGCGCTTACAGGCAAAGAAGCCGGCTATGACGGCGAAGAAATTAAGGACAACGAGTATAAATACAGCGATATAGATAACCATTATGCAAAGGAATATATAGAAAAGCTTGCAAAGTACGGAATAGGTTTTTCGGGCGGTGAATTTAAGCCGAACGCATATATAACCGAAAAAGAATTCAGCGAGCTGACAGGATTTTTGCACATATATAACGGCGGCGGCGAAGATGTTTTGCTGACACGTGAAAATGCGGCAATAGACCTTGTAAAGGCAATCGGACTTGACGGTGCGGCGAAATACAATGATATATTTGTACAGCCGTTCAACGACGTTGTGCAGAACAAAGGATATATTGCAATCCTTAAAGCAATGGGCATATTCGGCGGAGATGAAAACGGAAACTTCAATCCCCAAAATAATCTTACCAGAGGCGAAGCTGCGGTAATGATTTACAAATATCTCAGCAGATAAGCAATGATTACAAAAGGCAATCCGAAAGGGTTGCCTTTTCTTGTGCATATAGCCGAAATGCGAAAAAAACGAAAAAACTTCTTGACTTTAGTGTAGTAAAGTGTTAAAATGATAAAGAAATCAAGAGAAACACCGCAATGTGCGGTACAGGGAGGATAAGGATTATGAAAAAAATTATTTCGGTAATATTGGCGGCAGCCGCACTTGTAACAATGACGGCTTGCGGAGCAAAGAAAACGGAAACTGCGTCCGATATGGATTACATAAAGGACAAGGGAAATATGGTTATCGGCTACACACTGTTTGCACCGATGAACTATATGGAAAACGGTGAGCTCATAGGCTTTGAAACAGACCTTGCAAAGGCTGTATGCGAAAAGCTCGGCGTTGAGGCAAAGTTCCAGGAAATCAACTGGGATTCAAAGGAAATGGAGCTTAATTCAAAGACTATCGACTGTATCTGGAACGGTATGACGATTACGGACGAAAGAAAAGAAAATATGTCAATATCGGAACCGTATATGGGAAACAGACAGGTTATCGTTGTTAAGAAAGATAAGGCAGAGGCTCTCGGAAACAGTCTTGACGGTGCAAAGGTAGTTGCGGAAGCAGGTTCGGCAGGCGAAGAGACCGCAAAAAGCGACAGCTTTTTTGAAAAGGCTGAATTTACGGCAGTTGATTCACAGGCAAAGGGTCTTATGGAGGTTAAAGCCGGAGTAAGCGACGCCGTTGTGCTTGACTATATAATGGCGCTCGGTTCGGTAGGAGAGGGAACCGATTACAGCGATTTAACAATAATCGATAAGAATTTTGAAGAAGAAGAATACGGAATAGCATTCAGAAAAGGCTCGGACGTAACCGCAAAGGTAGAAGAGGCTGTTAAGGAGCTTGCGGCTGACGGTACGTTAAAGCAGATTGCAGACCGTTATAAGCTCACGGATTTATTGCTTATAAAATAATTGCCGTAAGGCAGCCGCTGTCGGTTAATCCCGACGGCGGCTTTTTGAGGCTTGAAAGGATAAAACAATTATGGAACAGATTATTGCGTTGTTTGCGGGTTTTGAGCAAAACCTGATTATATTTGCCGTTACGCTGATTGCGGCAATCCCATTGGGACTTATCATATCCATGGGAACAATGTCAAAATTCAGACCGATTCGGTGGCTGCTTAAGACCTTTGTGTGGATAATAAGAGGTACGCCGCTTATGTTACAGCTTTTTGTCGTGCTGTATGCACCGGGACTTATCGGCAAGCATTTCGGATACGATGTAGGGTCGCTGTCACGAATGGGTGCAACGTTTACTGCGTTTATCATAAACTATGCGGCATATTTTTCGGAAATATACCGCGGCGGCATAGAAAGTATCCCCAAGGGACAGTATGAGGCGGGTCAGGTACTCGGAATGACACGCACACAGGTATTCTTTAAGGTAATACTTATGCAGGTCGTAAAAAGAATTATAGCGCCTATGGGCAATGAAATAATAACGCTTGTAAAGGATACATCGCTTGCGAGAGTTATCAGTGTAATGGAGATTATGATGTATGCCGAGCGTTTCTCAAAACAGGGTCTTATATGGCCGCTGTTCTCGACGGGACTTTTCTTCCTTGCAATGTGCGGAATACTTACACTGCTCCTGAACTACACGGAAAAGAAATTTAATTATTATAAAGGCTGAGGTGAAAACGAATTATGCCAATTCTTGAAGTAAAAAACATAAAAAAAAGCTTCGGCAAAACTGAGGTGTTAAAGGGCGTCAGCTTTTCAATGGAACAGGGTGACGTTATAGCGATAATAGGCTCGTCCGGCAGCGGAAAAACAACGCTTCTGCGCTGTATCAATTTTCTTGAAACCGCTACAAACGGTCAGATATACGTTGACGGCGAGTGCATATTTGACGCCGATAAAAACGAAAAGCTTACCCAAAAGGAACTGCGCCGCCGTCAATTGAATTTCGGAATGGTGTTTCAGCAGTTTAATCTGTTTCCGCAGTACAGCGCAATAGATAATGTAACTCTTGCACCGCTCCTTATGGCAAAATCACGTCCCGACTATGCGGCAAACAAGAAAAAGATACATTCGGAGATTGTGTCCGATGCAAAATCTTTGCTCGAAAGAGTGGGGCTGGGCGAAAAACTGGATAATTACCCGTGCGAGCTATCGGGAGGACAGCAGCAGCGTGTGTCGATAGCACGTGCGCTTGCGCTTAATCCGAAGGTGCTGTTCTTTGATGAGCCGACATCGGCACTCGATCCGGAGCTTACGGGCGAAATTTTAAAGGTAATAAAGGATCTTGCGGCAAAGCACGTAACAATGGTGATTATAACGCATGAGATAGAGTTTGCCAAAAACGTTGCGGATCGTGTGATTTTTATGGACGGCGGAGTTGTACTTGAGGAGGGAACACCGCAGGAGGTTATAGATAATCCGCAAAATCGCCGTACAAAAGAGTTTTTAAGTAAGATGTTGTAATACTATGCAAAAGAATCTTATAAACTTGTAACAATATTTATCATAATGTAAAATAATGGTTATAATTCTGCACCCGTATAGGTGCAGAATTTTTTTATGCAGGGCATATAATATTATACATAATATGTATAATTGCTTATCATTTTTTATATAACTTGTTTTTTCGACAAGTTATGCACCGAAATGATGACATTATAATTAAAAAGTGGAAAAAAATTAAGTTTTTTTTGCAAAACCTCTTGATTTTATTTCCATAATATGGTATTATTTGTATATTGAGGGAAGAAAACTTCTCTAAATATAAATAAACGGCAATATGCCGAAGGGGGAATTTCAATTGAACAACAAAAAAACAGTATTGATTGCAGACGATAACGGCAATTTAACACATGAATTGGCTGCATATATAAATATGCAGCCTGACATGACAGCGCCTGCAGTGGCAGAAAACGGAGAGGAAGCATGGGGGTTAATCAAAGAGCTTAAACCCGATGTGGTAATCCTGGATATGGTTATGCCAAAACTGGACGGTATGAGTGTTTTGAAGCGCTTAAAAAATATATCACCCAAACCGGTGATAATAGCGTATTCGGTAAGCGCTCTGCAGAAAACTATCGAAACCGCTTCAAATCTCGGTGCTGATTACTATCTGTTAAAGCCGCAAAGCTGTGAAACGGTAGCCGATACTATCCGTGAACTGACAAAGCCCGAAACGGCAGTGTCAGCGTCTTCATCGCAGAAGAAAGAGGTAGACCTTGAGGCACTTGTAACCGAATTTATACATGAGCTGGGCGTACCGGCGCATATTAAGGGTTATCAGTACATCAGGACGGCTATAATGATGGTAGTTGAGAATATGGATATGTTGAATTACATAACCAAACAGCTCTATCCGGATATTGCTCATGCCTACAACACAACGGCAAGCCGTGTGGAACGTGCCATAAGACATTCGATTGAAGTTGCATGGACAAGAGGCAAGCCCGAAACAATGAATGAAATCTTCGGATATACCATTCATACCGGAAAAGGCAAGCCTACCAACTCCGAGTTTATAGCTATGGTAGCTGACAGAATACGTTTGCAAATCAAAGAGTGTAAAACAAAAGAGTTCTTTTGAAGGACCCCAAAAACAAAGCAGACAAACTGAACGGTTTGTCTGCAGTTTGAAGCTGTGCCGTCGGCACAGCTATTTTACCGCCTGTCGGATCAGACAGGCGGTATTTATCATTTATCCTACGGGTACGGTATCGGTTTTTTTCGTCTCTTTTTTGGGAAGAACTTTGTCAAATTCATCTTCACGCTTCATATTTTCAAAAGCGACCGACATCATAAGTTTTATTCTGTTAAGCTGATTAACCTCGCTCGCACCGGGGTCATAGTCGACGGCAACGATGTTTGCCTGCGGATACTGTCTGCGCAGTTCCTTTATCATACCCTTGCCCGTTACGTGATTTGGCAGGCAGGCAAACGGCTGAACGCATACAATGTTCGGCACTCCGCTGTTTATAAGCTCTATCATCTCGCCCGTCAAGAACCAACCCTCGCCCGTGCAGTGTCCGAGCTGGAGTACGCTTTTCGCTCCCTCGGCGATTTCTGCAATGTGTCCGGGTGCTCTTGAGGCAAATTTCGGATTTGCCTCCATAACCTTCTTTGCGTGCTTTCTGAAGCTTTCAATTCCCATAATCGCAAGATTGCAAAGCCGTGCGGTCGATGCCTTTGTGCCGAGATTGTCACGCTTGAAATTATTGTTGTACAGGCAGTATAGCATAAAATCGGCAAGTCCCGGCATAACAGCTTCTCCGCCCTCCGACTCTATTACCTCAACAATGTTGTTGTTCGCATCGGGGTGGAACTTTACAAGTATTTCGCCGACAACTCCGACACGCGGTTTTCTTATGCTCTCGTCAATCGGTATTGCGTCAAAATCGGCGATTATTTCATCAATTACCTTTTTCAGCTTTAAGTTTTTCTTGTTGTTGGTCAGTAAATCGTTGTACAGGCGCTTAAGCCATTTGTTGTAGACTTTGTTTGTCTGTCCCTTGTTCACTTCATAAGGGCGCACACGCATAGTGACAGCCATAAGCAAATCGCCCCAGGTACACGCCTTTAAAAGTCCGCTCACAAGCTTCGGCGTTATTTTAAAGCCGGGGTTTCCCTCAAGTCCCGAAACGTTTAAGGATATTACGGGAACCTGCGGATAGCCTGCCTCTTTGAGCGCTTTTCTGATAAACGCAATGTAGTTTGTCGCACGGCAGCCGCCGCCTGTCTGCGTTATCATAACGGACGTGTTGTTTGCGTCGCATTTTCCGCTTACAAAGGCGTTTATAAGCTGACCCGTAACCATAATTGACGGGTAGCAGGCGTCGTTGTTTACGCTCTTTAAGCCTGCCTCAACGTCCTCTGCGGAGGCGTGCGGAAGAACTACCGCATTGTATCCGCACGAGCGCATAACCGCCTCGAACATACCGAAGTGCGTTGGCGACATCTGCGGGAAAATAATCGTGTGGCGTTTCTTTTCTTCTTTGGTGAATTTTACACGGTTTACGGTGTAATCCTCTATTTTATGCGGCATAAATCCACTTTCCGCTCTCTCGGTAACAGCCGCTTTGAGCGAACGCACACGTATTCTTGCCGTGCCGAGGTTGGAAACCTCGTCAATTTTAAGCGTTGTGTAAATGCGCTCGTGCGACTGAAGTATTTCCTGCACCTGATCGGTTGTAACGGCGTCAAGACCGCAGCCGAAAGAATTGAGCTGTATGAGCTCAAGACGGTTGTTTTTGATTACCTCTGCCGCCGCCTCGTAAAGGCGTGTGTGATATGCCCACTGGTCAACAACACGTATATCACGCTGTAAATGTCCCAGATGCGCCACGCTGTCCTCCGTAAGCACGGCAAAACCGAGCGAATTTATCATATCGGGTATGCCGTGGTGGATTTCGGGGTCGATGTGGTACGGTCTGCCGGCAAGGACAATACCTCGTTTATCGTGTTCTTCAAGCCATTTTATGGTTTCCTCGCCTTTTTGCCTTATGTCATTTTTGTATTTCTGAAGCTCATCAAATCCGATTTCGGCGGCTTTCGATATTTCGTCCGCAGTTACTCCGAAACTCTTGAGAGCCTTGCACATCTGCCGTTTGAACGACGGCTTATCCGCAAGATTTATAAACGGATAAATGAATTTTATGTCGGGACGGCGCACAACGTCCATATTATTGTATATTACCTCGGGGTATGAGGTAACCATAGGACAGTTGAAGTGGTTGCCGGCATCCGAATATTCTATCTGCTCATAGGGTATACAGGGGTAGAAGATAGTCTTAATTCCCTTGTCTATCAAATCCTGTATGTGACCGTGTACCAGCTTTGCCGGATAGCACGCACTCTCGGACGGGATAGAGTCTATACCTTTCTCGTACAGCTTGTGAGTACTTCTTCCCGATATTTTAACCGCAAATCCGAGCGAGGTGAAAAACGCCGCCCAAAGCGGATAATTCTCGTACATATTAAGCACTCTCGGCAAGCCTATAACGCCCCTGGGCGCATCGTCCGCTTTAAGTACCTTGTAATTAAAGGCACGCTTGTATTTGTAGTCAAATAAATTCGGCAGTTCATTTTTCGATTTTTCAATGCCCGCTCCTCTTTCACAGCGGTTTCCCGAAATAAAGCTTCTGCCGTCGCCGAACGTGGTTATGGTAAGCTGACAGTGGTTGCTGCACTTCTGGCATCTTGTGAGCGAGGTTTCAAACGAAAAGCTGTCAAGCTCGTCCTCCGCAAGTATGTCACAGCGCTCACCCTTGTAATTATCCTTTGCGATAAGCGCACTTCCGAACGCACCCATAAGTCCGGCTATATCGGGGCGGACAACATTTTTGCCCGTCAGCAGTTCAAAACAGCGCAGAATAGCGTTGTTGTTGAACGTACCGCCCTGTACAACTATATTTTCGCCCATAAGCGATGGGTCACGCAGCTTGATTACCTTGTAAAGCGCATTTCTGACTACGGAATACGACAGTCCGGCGCTTATGTCGCCGACCGTTGCGCCCTCTTTTTGCGCCTGCTTGACACGTGAGTTCATAAATACGGTACAGCGTGTACCGAGGTCAACCGGACTGTCCGCCTTCATTGCCTCCTCAGAAAAACTTTCGGCGTCAAGTCCGAGTGATTCCGCAAATGTCTGTATAAACGAACCGCACCCCGACGAACACGCCTCGTTAAGCATTATCGAGTCGATAACACCGTTTTTGATTTTCATACATTTCATATCCTGACCGCCGATGTCGATAACAAAATCAACGCCGGGGGAGAAGTGGTTTGCCGCTTTGTAATGCGCAATCGTTTCTATTTCGCCGCAGTTTATGCGGAACGCCTGTTTCAGCAAAAGCTCGCCGTAGCCTGTGGTACAGGCATTCGCTATATATGCGTCCTTCGGGAGCTTTGCGTATATGTCACGGAGAATGTCAACGCCCTTTGCAATCGGACTTCCCTCGTTCTTGCCGTAATACGTGTATATTATTTCGTCGTTTTCGTTTATAAGCACCGATTTAATCGTTGTGGAGCCGACGTCAAGACCGAGAAATACTGCGCCGTGCGCATCGGCTATACCACTGCGCTTTGCAATGTGTCCGGCATGACGGCTGAAAAATTCATCTTTGTCGCTGTCTGTTTTAAACAGCGGCTCCATACGTGTTATTTCGGCGTCCGTGCCTTTTGAATTTTTTAAGCTGTCCGTCAATGCGGTGATGTCCGTTTCGGTTTCATCATACATAAGCGCCGCACCGAGCGCAACAAAAAGCTGTGCGTTTTCGGGCGTGGTAAATGATTTTGCCCTGTCACGGAGCGTGTCCTCAAACTGACGTCTTAACTGCGGAAGAAAATGCAGAGGACCTCCGAGGAAAACTATATTTCCCTTTATGGGACGTCCCTGGGCAAGTCCCGAAATGGTTTGCGTAACAACCGCCTGCAGAATTGATGCGGCAACGTCCTCCTTTGCCGCACCCTCATTTAAGAGCGGCTGTACGTCCGATTTTGCGAAAACGCCGCACCGTGCCGCAATGGGGTATATTATCTTGTGCTTTTCGGCAAGCGCATTAAGACCGTCCGCATCGGTTTTTAATAGTATCGACATTTGGTCGATAAACGACCCCGTTCCGCCGGCACAAGTGCCGTTCATACGCTGTTCGAGTCCTCCGGAAAGGTATAGTATTTTTGCGTCCTCACCGCCAAGCTCTATTACAACGTCCGTTTCGGGAAGAAATTCCTTAATAGCCGTCTTGTTGGCTATTACCTCCTGAACGAACGGCAAGCCGAGCATTTTTGACAGCAAAAGTCCGCCCGAACCCGTTATAACAACGCTGAATTTATTGTCCTTTACCGTATCACTCACTTCACTGAAAAGCTCCGCGACGGTACTCTTTATGTCCGAAAAATGACGTCTGTATTCCGAAAACAGTACGTTTTTGTTATCGTCAAGCACAACCACCTTTACCGTGGTCGAGCCTACGTCTATTCCCATGTGTAATCTGTTCATTATTGCCTCCTTGCAGGGGTAACCCCTGTTATAACAATCCTATTATATTATAGTGTTTTTATGCGAATTAGTCAATAGGAAAAAACGCCGAAAAATGACACGGCTTGACAAAAAACGAGCAAAATGGTAGAATGGGTTTTAATAAAATGATTAAAAGGTTGGCGGGGAACGGTGAATAAGAGGAAAGAAGAATTTCTCGAATGTGAGAAATTATGGATATTTGTTTTAATGATAATCGTCGGCGGATTTCTCGGCGCATACACGTTTGTGCTTAAGGGCGGTGTGTTTTGCAATGCGCAGACGGCGAATTTCGTAATGCTTGCGGTGCAGATAGGCGAAAGAAACTGGGGGAGAGCGCTGTATTTTATCATTCCCATATCGGCGTATCTTTCGGGAGCGATACTATCGGAATTTCTCCCGAAGCATATCAATAATCTTGAAATACTCCGATGGGAAACGTTTTTTGTGGGATTTGAAATGCTCTGCATTTTTGCGCTCGGTTTTGTACCCGATAACGCTCCTCCGCAGATTTGTCAGGTTTCGATTAACTTTATTGCGTCAATGCAGTACAATACATTCAGACAGGCGGAAAAAGTTTCAATGGCGACCACATTCTGTACAAACCATCTGCGGCAGATAGGCGTAAACCTTGTAAAGTGGTGCAGAAAAAGGGATATAGAGGTTAAGGATAAGCTTATAAAGCACTTGATTATGCTTGTTGCGTTTGTTATCGGCGGAATAGCGTCTACGGTGCTTTGTATAATTTTCAAAGGAAAGGCAATATGGTTTGCGGAAATTCCGCTTTTTGTCGCATTTATTGACCTGCTCTATGCGGATTTGAGTTATGAGAAAGACAAAATCCACACAGTCCCTCACGGACATTAAATTCCGCATCTCACACATTTGCACTCGCTTGCATATACACATATGCGGCGCTCGCTTAAATGCACAATCTGCGAAATTTAAAAATAGGGACTGCATCTTGCACATTTGCGTTCGCTTGCATAAAACAGCAATTCGGCAGGAGCAAGCCCCTGCCCTACGGCGTGCGGTTTTCGCAAAACTGTAGGGGTCGATGCCCACATCGACCCGCAACAATACGCATTAAATAAATACTTAAAAAGGAATGATTGTTATGATTACAATACGAACGGCAACGGAGGCAGACGCCGAAAAACTGCTTGAAATATACAAGCCTTATATACTCAACACGGCAATAACGTTTGAGTATGATGTTCCGTCTGCGGAGGAGTTCCGTGAGCGGATACGAAAAACGCTTTTGAAATATCCGTACCTTGCCGCAGAGGAAAACGGCGAGATTATCGGCTATGCATATGCCGGCGCATTTAAAGAAAGAGCCGCATATGATTGGGCGGTTGAAACGTCCATATATGTCCGCACCGACAAAAAGCGGTGCGGAGTCGGCAAAATGCTTTATGCGGCACTGGAGGATATCTTAAAAAAACAGAATATTTTAAATGTAAATGCCTGCATTGCATATGCCGAAAAAGAGGACGAATACCTTACCAACAACAGCGTGCATTTCCACGAGCATCTCGGCTATACGGAGGTCGGAAGATTTCACAAGTGCGGATATAAATTCGGCAGATGGTACGATATGGTCTGGCTTGAAAAATATATAGGAAAGCACTCGGAAAATCCCGAAAAGGTGAAATGGTTTTCGGAAATAAGCCGATGCCTGTAAAGGCACGGCTTATATTTGTATGCAAAACCGATAAAAAAGATAGGTGTTTGGGAAAAAAGTGTTGATTTTTGCGGCGCAATGGTGTATACTGTAATAAACTTTAAAAGCGAGGTAGATATATCGGTGAGAATGAGAAAAAAGAAAAACTGCGCCGCAAGAATGGAACGCTGTGCGGATATATGGATAAAAGACCCCGAAAATAATAAGGGACGCTGGAGCGAATTGTTCGGAAACGATAATCCGATACATATAGAAATAGGCTGCGGAAAGGGAAGCTTTGTTACGGGAATGGCAAAAAAATATCCCGATATAAATTTTGTTGCCGTTGAAAAGGTTGAGGACGTTATAGTAATGGCAATGGAGAAAGCCACCGAGGCGGAGCTTTCAAACGTTTTGTTTGTAGACCTTGATGCAGAGCGGATTGAGGATTTCTTTGAAAAAGGCGAGGTCAGACGGATTTATCTTAATTTTTCCGACCCGTGGAAGAAGAATAAACAGGCAAAGCGCAGACTTACGCATAAGAATTTTCTCGATAAGTACAAAAATGTGCTTTGCGAGGGGGATTATATATGGTTCAAGACGGATAACAGAAATCTGTTTGAGTTTTCGCTCAATTCCTTTTGCAGTGAGAATTATAAGCTTGAGAATATAACGCTGGACTTGCATAACTCGGGCTTTGAGGATAATGTCGTTACCGAATACGAACAGCGTTTTATAGACGAGGGTGCGCCGATATACAGGCTTGAGGCGGTATATCTCGGCTGGGAGGATAACAGAAAGGGTTAATCCTTTTGCACATCGGGAGCGGTTGTCACAAACTGCACCGCCGCACCGGTCAATGCGCATACAGCGCCTGTGATAAAGTTGACGACACTGCCGAAACGGTCCTTGAAAATAAGGAGCGCCGCCAGGTAGAGCATAAGTCCTCCCACAAGCGAGGAGGATATAATTGTATACGGGCGGTACAGCTTAACCGATGTAACGCCTAAAAGAACAGCCGCAATTATGCCGGCGGCTATTGAAACAGGTTCGGGCATACCGTTAAGAGAGCATATACTGTAGATAATGAGGTAAGATACAAACCCGTTAAGGAAAAATACGCCGCCTTTGAAGAAATGAAAGGCAAGCATTGAAGCTATAAGCGCCAATATAACCGTAACGGAGGCAACGGTGATTGTTGCCGCACCGCCCTTAAGGAGCAGTGCCTGACATGCCGCCTTGCCGAAAGCGCAGCCGACCGCACCGCCGCAAAGCACGCCTGCGCCGAGTACAACGCCGCGTATTACCTTGAACCCCGCAAAGCTTTCGCATATTCCGAGAGCTATAAAAGCGGCAAGGGACAGTATATATGATATTCCTGTGAGATTAAGTAAATTCTCCATGAGCTTCCTCCGAACAGTATGTTTATATAAAGGGCAATGCCCTTAATTAGAAGTATACCACATTTTTCACTAAAAGTGAATACTTTCCGACAAAATAATTAAACACAGAGGTGACCAAAAATGAACAACAATGTAAGAAAATTAACGTATACGGCGCTTCTTACTGCGATAATATGCGTGCTGACGTACATAGTGAAGATACCGAGCGTAAACGGCTATCTTAATCTTGGCGACTGCGGCGTGTATGCGGCGGCGGTACTGGGCGGACCGTTTATAGGTGCATTTGCCGGCGGAGTAGGCTCTGCGGCGGCGGATTTAATCAGCGGTTATGCGGCATGGGCGCTGCCGACGCTTATTATTAAAGGTATAATGGGCGGCGTTGTAGGATATGCGTCGAGCAAAACAAAGCTTGTTTCCGTAAGAAATGTGCTGTTTATGGTGCTTATGGGCATATGGATGGTTCTCGGCTATTATTTTGCGGACGTGCTGGTATTCGGAGAAACACAGAGCGGATTTATTGCGGCGCTTGTTGCAATGGTGCCGAACGTTATACAGACATCGGTCGGTATTGTGGCGGCAAACCTGCTTTTGGCGGCGCTTTCAAAGACAAAGTTTAAGTCGTTAAGATAAAGAGGAGATATAAATGAACAGTAGGCTTTCTAAGTTTGCGGATATGATAAAGGCGAGTGAAAATATAGTTTTTTTCGGCGGTGCGGGTGTTTCCACCGAAAGCGGAATAAAGGATTATCGGAGCAGTGACGGAATTTACGCCACCGTAAAGGAATACGGAATTCCGCCGGAGGAGATATTGAGCCATGACTTTCTTTTTGCCAAGCCTGAGATATTTTACGATTTTTATGCAAAATATTTTCTTGATGTAACGGCAAGACCGAACAAAGCGCATACGGCGATTGCCGAGCTTGAAAGAACGGGCAAAATAAAGGCTGTCATAACGCAGAATATAGACGGACTGCATCAGCTTGCAGGGAGCAAGAACGTGCTTGAACTGCACGGCACGACAAAGGAGTATTACTGCGCAAAGTGCGGCGCTCCGTTTGCGTATGAAGCCGTAAAAAAGCTTAACGGCAAAGTACCGTATTGCCGTGAGTGCGGCGGACTGATACGCCCGAAAGTTACGCTTTACGGCGAAATGCTCGATACCGAGGTTGAAAGCCGTGCGGTGGGGGCAATTTCAAAAACCGATATGCTCATAGTCGGCGGTACATCGCTTGCGGTGTATCCTGCGGCGGCATATTTGAATTATTTCGGCGGAAGATATATCGCAGTCATAAACCGTGACGAAACGTTTATGGACAATAAGGCGGACGTTGTTTTCCGTGAGAATATCGGCGAGGTTTTTGAAAACGTTATGAGCCTGTTATGATGTAAGTATCATTTTTTCCAATTCTTTGGCAGCCATGCTTAATGGCTGCCCTTTTCTTTTGATAAGGCAAATATTGCGTTCGGGAATTTCTTCACGCAAATCGATTATTTTTACGTTGTCCGACGGGTGCACAAATTCTACGGGAACAAAGCCTATCCCGAGGTCAGCCTCCGCCATAGGCAAAATCTGATCTGCCGTAAACGCCTCAATATCGGGAGCATACGGGAGATTGTGGCTTGCAAAAAATGCCGAATAAAATTCAAAAGATTTTGTGTCCGCTCCGAGTGAAATCAGCGGATAATCTTTTAATTCCGATAAAGATACCTTCCCTTTTGTGAGAGCGGTAAAGGAGGGCGAACAGATTGCCGTTTCACGTATTTTTCTTATATTTGTTTCCGTAAGCGATGCGGAGCGTATCGTCGGCGTTGTCACAACGGCAAAATCCGCCGTTCCGTTTTTCAGTGCGTCGATTGCCTGCGGTGTGGAATAATTGCTTATGCGCAGCCGTATACCGGGGTATAATGCACGGTATTTTTTAAGCACGGGCAAAAGCAGACAGCGCAGAGCTACCTCGCTTGCGGCAACAAAAACATTACCGCTTTGCAGATTTTTTATCTCCGTTATTTCAGCTTCTCCGGCTTCGATATGATTAAAAGCGATTTGTATATGCTCGTACAGTCTTTTTCCCTCCTGCGTAAGCTGCATACCGCGGCTTGTACGCAGAAAAAGGGTACAGCCGAGCTGCCCTTCAAGATTTTTTATGGTGCGGGTCATATTCGGCTGATTATTGAGCAAAAGCTTTGCCGCATAAGAAATATTGCCGTATTTGGCAACGTAATAAAAAACTTTGTAATATTCGTAATTAATATTCATAACAACCTCATATATCATATTTATATATCAATCATGTGTATTATATATTTTACATATGTGTTTGAAGATATTATAATATATTAGTGTTAAAAAGTCAAGCATATACAGTATATGCGAAAGAGAGGGATTTGGAATGGTATTGAGAACACTGATGTGGGCTATGCTCGATGCGGCTATGATTGCGCTTGTTGCAATTATTATCCGAAAAAGAGGAAAAATATCCGCAGCGGAAAAAACAGCCGCCGTAACTATGGGGATTGGCTTTCTGATAAGCTGTGCGGCAATCTGCATATTATCGGGGAATTATATCGAGTTTACGCTGACCTTATTCGGTTTTATGCTCTCTTATGCGTCGGTTGTTTTTGGTTTTGCTTGGGAATGATAAAAATGAAAAAAACACATACTTTTCAGGGGCAGATGTCGGACACTTTCCGTGCGGCGGTGTTTATTGTTCTGTCGGGCGGATTTCAGGACGCATACACCTATTTCGGCAGGGGAGAAGTGTTTGCAAATGCCCAGACGGGAAATATCGTATTGCTCAGTTCGTCGCTGTTTTGCGGAGAATGGTATACGGCGCTGAAATACAGTATTCCGGTGGCGTCCTTCCTTGTCGGAACAATGACGGCGGAAATGGTGCATATACGATTTAAAAGACTTGAGAAAATACATTGGCGGCAATTGATACTGCTTTGCGAAATGATTTTGCTGTTCTTTGTCGGCTTTCTGCCGCACAGCATTGATTTGCTCGCAAATGCGTTGGTATCGTTTGTGTGCGCTCTGCAGGTTCAAACGTTTCATAAGGTGCGGGGGCATGCATATGCAAGCACTATGTGTATAGGCAATATGCGGAGTGCAGTTGAGTCGCTGTGTGCGTACAGGCATAACCGTGATAAAGCTGTTCTGTACAAATCGCTCACATATTTCGGCGTTATACTTATTTTTGCCGTGGGAGCAGGTATCGGCAGAGCCGCCACGCTGTATATAGGCGATAAGGCGATATGGCTTTGCTGCTTGCTTTTATCGGTAAGCTTTTCACTGATGTTTATAACAGAAAAATAGTTTCAATAACAAAGGAGCCAAACCGTTTACTGTTTGGCTCCTTTGTCAGTACCCGAAATCGGGTACTGTTTAGCCGAGATTGATAAATCTCATCATCATAGCCGCCGCCTCGGCACGTGTTGCAGTGCCTTTGGGGTCGAGCATATTGTTTTCTTTGCCGTTTATAATTCCTTTGCTTACCGCCCAGGCGATTGCATCGGCTGCCCAGTCCGAAATACTCTGCGTATCGGCAAATGCGTCTGCCGACAGCTTTTCGGGAGCTTCGCCCTTTGCGTAGTTGTACAGTATAACCGCAATCTGCTCACGTGTGATATTGTCATCGGGAGCAAACTCCGTTTCGCTTACGCCGTTTACTATGCCGTTTTCTGCTGCCCATGCCGCCGCTTTTTCATAGTAACTGCCTGCTTTTACATCGGCAAATCTGTTCCCGCCGCTTTCGGGAGAATTTGCCGCACGGTGCATTATCGTTACGAACATTCCTCTTGTTACATTGTCATACGGAGCAAACTCGCTGTCCGAAACACCGTTAAACAATCCCTTTTCGGAACTGAATTTAACTGCGTCAAAGAACCAGTCCTTGTCGTTTACATCGGCAAACGGATTTTCCCAAGCGGGATTTTCGTCAGTCTTTTCGTCGTCCTTTTTGGTATCGTCCTTCTTTGTCGAGCCGCCTCCGCCGATTGAGGGAGTATCCTTTTTGTAATCCGCGGTGTATTTAAGTTCTATTTTATCACCGCTGCTCAGAGTGTAATCCGTTATTCCGACCTGCGGTACATCGCCGTTTACGTAGTACAGCCAGCCGCTGTTGACGCCCTTGTCAAACTGCGCAAGCGTTTTTCCGTTTGCAGTTACGGATTTTATGTATCCCTCATCAAGACCGTCTGCGGTGATGTTGTTTTCCTCAAATGCTTTCTTGAGCGCATGATATACCTTTGAGCCGTCCTTTACCGTAACGGATTTTGCGGCGAGCCAGGTTGAGTCAAGCGCCGAAATGCTTACCGTTACGTCAAATGTCACATCTGTTTCAGGCTCTGACGGAACGGTTACATTGCCCTTGCCGGTAGCTTTTGCCGGCTGACGGACAGGAGTTGTTATTACGGAAATTTCGTTCTTCTTTGTGAACGAGTACAGATTATACGGCTGTTTTCCGTTTGCGTTGAATGCGGCAAGCGAAACCAGTCCCATAAAGCCTTGCTCGGTTGCGGAATTGTCAGCCTCGCCGTCGGAATATGCGCTCACAAATCCCGTACCCTGTGAATTTACGTAATACATGGGAGCGTCTGCAAGCGAAAATCCGTTCTTTACAAATCGGGGATCGCTTTCGGGGTCGATTCCGTAAGCGACAAGACCCGTTATAACCATAGAGTCCGTATAGATGTTACCGAATGAACCGTTGCTTCCCTGTGCGGCTGAAAGACCTGCAATTGCTTTTTCGGCAATTGACGCCGCCTTTTCTTTTACCTTGTAAGTGTCGCCACTCTCCTGCACAAAACGTGCGATTGCCGCAAGCACCCAGCCTGTCGAGTCGGGGTCGGTGTAATCATATTCGCCGTAGGTGTAATGATACAGTCCGTCGCTTCCCTGTTCTTTTTCAAGTATGTCTACGAGCGACTGTATTTTTGCGCTGTCAAGCTTGGTGTTTCCCTGCATGTCGGCAAGGAGCATCCAGATTGCGTTTGAGTATGCACTGCCGGCATTTTCCGCTTTCAGAAGTGCGGCGTTGTCAAACGATTTTGCACTGTTTACGGGGAAAAGCTTTGTGGTGTCCATACCGAGCGCACTTAAGATTATCTCGCCCTTTGCACGGTCGGTAATGAGCGCTGACGATTGTGAAAGCTTGTCTATCGCTAAGTTTATGTAGTTCTGCTTTGCAGTGTCGGATATTTTTGCATGCTCCGTATCTCCCTTAAGGTCGGAATATGCATTCATACCCAAAACAGCCCAGTCGCTTACTATGTTCTTTGACGCATATAATACGGCAAGCTTGTCAAGGAAACGGTCTTTTGCACCCGTATCGGGAACCGCAATTGCCTTGACGGATTTTTTGTACATAAGACCGTCTGCGGTAAAGGTAAGAACAGCGTTTACCGTAACTGCCGCATTTGTGTCGTTTGCTTTTACAAGCTTAACGCCGCCGTTTTCGTCTGCCGAAACGTATTCGTTTGCGTCAATTGCTGAGCTTACGCCGATATTTTCACCGGCTGTTTCGCCGTCTTTAAGGAACGAATATACCTTGTCGGTTTCCGAAAGGCTTACGAGGTCATTGTATTTTGCAGACTCGCTGATAAGTAAATCCGACTGCTTGGTGTATTCAACGCCTGTCGGAACGGGGAAGCTTTCTTTCTGCTCCCAGCCGCTGCCGAGAACCTCCGCAAGAGTTTTTAACTCATCGGCTGCTTTTGAGGTTACATATGCGTTTTCCGAGCTGTCAAGCGCATAGCAGTTTGTAACTCTGCTTTCGGCAATTGTGCCTTTTCCGTATATCGGACGTGCCGATACTCCGCTTTCGATTTTACCTGTGTTAAGGCAGTTCTTGAAATACGGATTGCAGTTGTCTCCCTGTGCCGAGCCTGTGTTTCCGCATATGCCTGCGGCGGCGTTGGCACTCTTTATATTTCCTGTGTTAAGGCAGTTTTCAAACTGTACGCAGTTTTTGCTGTAGCCTGCAATACCTCCGGCAAGTCCCTCGGAGAATTGGTCGTTGTCGGTGCCGTTTATGATAATATCGCCCGAATTGTAACAGTTTACAAATTTTACGGTATTGTCAATCCACTGATAGCCTATGTCGTCGCTCTTGTTGCAATAGCCGACAAGTCCGCCGACAGAAGCTGTTGCCGCTGCGGAAATGACAGCCGTGTTTGCGCAGTTTGATATTGTTGTGTTTCCGCAAGCACGTGCGGCAATACCGCCGACATACGAACGAAGTTCGTTTGAATATACGCTTCCGCCTACAGTCAGGTTTTTAACCTCGGCGTCTTTTAAACAGCCGAACAAACCGCAGTACATATCGGTGTTGTCAACGTTAAGTCCCGTGATTTTGTGGTTTCCGCCGTCGAAAACGCCGTCAAAGCCGTATACGTAATTTTTGCCGAGCGGCGTCCACGGCTCAAAACCGAGGTCAATGTCAGCTGTCATAAGGAAATGCGCCTTACTGTATTCGCCGCTTGATGTGTTGAATGAGTTTGCGAGGAAAATAAGATCGTTCTTGTTTTGTATAAGATACGGATTTTCCTCCGTTCCTCCGCCGTTTAAGAAGTCGGGGAGGGGTTCTTCGGTGCTGCCCGAAGAGATCAGCTCAATTGTGTAAGCTCTGACATGTGTTATATTTATTGTTCCGCTTTTTGAAGTGTATCCGTCAGCCTCGGCAAGATATGAATACTCTCCGCTCTTAAGGCTGTAGGTGCGCTCCGATACGGGCGATACGGTTATGCCGTCCTTTGAAAGCGTGAACGATGCGTTTTCGGGCGTTACGTTAAACGTAACTTCGTATGTCTTTTCCGCAAGAGTTACCTTTCTTGACATATCCGAAACCTTACCCGTATTTACGGTAAAGGTTTTTTCTTCATAACCCTGTACACCGCCGACCGTGCAGGTGTATTTTCCGCTTAATGCGTTGTATGTATATACGTTTTCGCTCTTTTCGCCCGAAACAGCTGTGCCTGTTTCGTCAAGGAGCGTAACCTCCGCATTTTCGGGGTAAACCGTAACCGTCAGGTTATGCTCTGCCGACTCGTCGAGTGCGGGATACCATGCGGTAACGGGATAATCACCGTTGTCGGTGAATGCACTGCCGAGTAATGCGGCTGTGATTTCGCCCGTTTCCTTGCCCTCGGCAGTGCCTGCCGTAGGTGTGGCTGACGGGAATACCTCAAATGGGCTGTATGATGAGGAGGATTTGTTCTTTGTGCTGTCATAATAGCAGTTCTGCGCTGTGACAGTGGGGTATGAATATCTTCCGGTTATATATGCAAAACCGTATTTTTTTGATCCCGTTAAAGTACCGCCGTAGAAACAGTTTGTAAAATTGACTGTAGATGACGGACCGAGAATGTTTCCGCTCATACCGCCGCCTGCGCCGTAGTATGAGCTTGCTGCGGATACATCGCCGACAACCGCCGAATTTTTAATATCGGCAGATGAATATCCGACAACACCTATAAGACCGCCTCTGTAGCCGTAACATGAAACGTTTGCTGTGCTGTAGCAGTTCTCAACCGTAACTGCGGTGTCGTTTGCATATCCCAAAAATGCGCCGCAGCCCTGGTTTGCGTTCTTTGTTGTAAATGTTACGTTTGCGTTGTCGCCGATAATTGCGCAGTTTATAAAGTTTGCCTCGCCCCCGTCGGCATATCCTGCGATAATTGCGGCAGATACGTATGTACCGCCGTAGCTCTTATTATAATTAAGCGATACGTTCGGGTTTTCAAAAACAGTGTCACGCACCGTACCGTTAAGCGTTGAAATCAACGCCGTGTGCGTTGTATCGTCCGTTGTATTTTCGCTGATTGAAAGGTTTGAAATCTTGTAGCCGTTTCCGTCAAAATCACCGTTAAGGCTTGCAATAGGCGACATTTCGGTGTCAGTCATATCAATGTCGCATAAAAGCTCGATTGCGCCCGTTATGTCCCGATCCGCAAGAGCCGCAAGTTCGGCGGCGGTTCTGATTTCGATGTCAGTACTTTCGGCAGCTGCAAATACAAAGTTTGTAAATACAGAAACCAGCATTGCGGCTGATAATACCGCAGATAAAAGTTTTTTCTTCATGTAGTTCTCTCCTTATGTTTATTATACAGCCGATTGCAAAATAACGTCGGGTCGATGAGGGCATCGACCCCTACGGCATATTGTACACCGTAAGCGTACAGCTGTTTTACAATCAACCGATTTACCTATATATAAAAGCCGAAAAAACGGCTGTAACCTTTTAAGTTACAGCCGTTTTTTTTGCAACACAACAAAGACGGAAGTATTCCTCCGTCATTTTGAAAACACACGCCGTAAGTCCGCAGCGGTCTTTTCAGCACTTTAAGTATGTCTCCCGGCTTGTACGTCATAACTCTGTTTTGTCTTCCCGAAAAAATCAGTGACTGCCCTTGCGGGCGTAAAACAGCGCTCTGTACTTACGGTGGCGGCACCGCATATGATTTGCACACATTTCCATCTTAGCCGACGAAAAAATATCCGCCGGAGCTTAAAGCACTTCACAGATACTGATAATTATACCATAGCCGCAAGCAAATTTCAAGAGTTTAGATTGCTGTTTTACGGCGTTAAAGCGTATTGAAACAAAAAATATCGGGAATAATTGTAAATGAATATTTCGGAAAGGAATGAAAATAAATGAAAATATTAAAGAATAGCCTTATAATTTCATCATACTTATTATTGACGGCGGTATTTTTTGCCGGCGGATACGCAATCGGAAACACGCAAGGGAAAAATGCGGCTCCCATGCCCGCCGATACGGATACCGTCAGCGCCGTTTCGCAGGGGAGAATATATTTTCTTGCGCTTGAGGACGGAACTCTTAATCTGTATCGCATAAGCGGCGGCGAAAGAGAGGTTATGGAAAGTGAAAAAATAGCGGAGGACATATATCCGTCATCTGATATTAAAGAGCTGAAAAACGGCATAACATTTGACAATCTGCCGGACGCACAGCTCGTATTCGAGGATTTTGTATCGTAAATATGAACATTTTGTTAAAATGTGCATTTACAGGAAAACAGAGAATACGAGAGAAAAAGAGAGATATTTAAAGAAAATACCGTAAAATATCAAAAAAACGGCGGTTGATTATTGATACAAAACAGTCCATAATACACTTATCAGCACTCAATGAATGAGAGTGCTAACAATCAAAGTGAATTATTTAAGGAGGCTTATATATGAACATCAAACCATTGGCTGACAGAGTAGTTATAAAAATGCTCGAAGCAGAGGAAACAACAAAGGGCGGTATTATTTTAACGTCCAAAGCACAGGAAAAACCGCAGGTAGCGGAGGTAGTTGCCGCAGGTCCGGGCGGAGTTGTTGACGGTAAGGAAGTCGTTATGGAGGTTGCTGTCGGAGATAAGGTTCTTATTTCAAAGTATGCCGGCACGGAAGTTAAGGTTGACGGCGAAGAATATACGATTTTAAGACAGTCCGACATTCTTGCAAAGGTTGAATAATAAGGGAGGAAATATATTATGGCTAAGGAAATTAAATACGGACAGGAAGCAAGACGTGCGCTTGAACAGGGTATCAACCATCTTGCCGATACTGTAAAAATTACATTGGGTCCCAAAGGCAGAAATGTTGTTTTGGGAAAGAAATTCGGCTCACCGCTTATCACAAATGACGGTGTTACAATCGCAAAGGAAATCGAGCTTGAAGACCCGTTTGAAAATATGGGCGCACAGCTTGTTAAAGAAGTTGCCACAAAGACAAACGATGTTGCCGGCGACGGTACAACAACCGCTACTCTTCTTGCACAGGCACTCATAAGAGAGGGCTTGAAGAACGTTGCGGCAGGCGCAAATCCGATGGTAGTAAGAAAAGGTATCCAGAAGGCTGTTGACAAGGCTGTTGAAAAGCTTATCGCATCGGCTAAAAAGGTATCGGGTAAGGACGACATAGCAAGAGTTGCGGCTGTATCGGCGGCAAACGAGGAAATCGGCGTACTTATTGCGGACGCTATGGAAAAGGTTACATCGGACGGCGTAATCACCGTTGAAGAATCAAAGACTGCCGAAACATATTCGGAAATCGTTGAAGGTATGCAGTTTGACAGAGGATACATCACTCCGTATATGGTAACGGATACGGATAAGATGGAGGCTGTTTTGGACGATGCGCTTATCCTTATCACTGATAAGAAGATTTCAAATATCCAGGAAATTCTTCCGCTTCTCGAACAGGTTGTTCAGGCAGGCAAGAAGATGGTTATTATCGCAGAGGACGTTGAGGGCGAAGCTCTTTCGACTTTGATAGTAAACAAACTCAGAGGCACATTCACCTGCGTGCCTGTAAAAGCACCGGGATTTGGCGACAGACGTAAGGAAATGCTTCAGGATATAGCAATTCTTACGGGCGGACAGGTAATCAGCGAGGAACTCGGTCTTGAGCTTAAGGATACACAGATGGAACAGCTCGGACGTGCAAAGCAGGTAAAGATACAAAAAGAAAATACGATAATCGTAGGCGGAGCAGGCTCGAAAGAGGCTATTGCAGACCGTGTAAGAGTTATCAGAAACGCAATTGAAACAACAACCTCGGAGTTCGATAAGGAAAAGCTCCAGGAAAGACTTGCAAAGCTTGCCGGCGGAGTTGCTGTTATCAGAGTAGGTGCCGCAACGGAAACCGAAATGAAAGAAATGAAATTAAGAATTGAGGACGCACTCGCAGCAACAAAGGCAGCCGTTGAAGAAGGTATAATCGCAGGCGGCGGCACAAGCTATATCGACGTTATCCCCGAAGTTGAAAAGCTTCTTAAGGAAACAGAGGGCGATGAAAAGACAGGCGTTCAGATTGTTGTAAAGGCTCTTGAAGAACCGGCATGGCAGATTGCAAAGAATGCAGGTCTTGAGGGCGCTGTAATTGTTGATAAAATCAAAGCTTGCCCGGTCGGCGAGGGTTATAACGCACTCACCGCACAGTATGGCAATATGATTTCAATGGGTATCGTAGACCCTGTAAAGGTTACACGTTCGGCATTGCAGAATGCGGCATCTGTCGCATCGATGGTGCTTACAACGGAGAGCGTTGTGGCAGATAAGCCCGAACCTCCCGCACCGGCTCCGGCAATGGATCCCTCAATGGGCGGAATGTATTAATAGGAAATAAATGAAAAACGGCTGTAAAAGTTTAACTTTTACAGCCGTTTTTGTGCTTTAAAGCTTATCCCAAAAATCACGCATATCGGGGTAAAGCTCGGAATGAAACTCCATTTTTTCTTTACTGACGGGGTGCACAAGCTCAAGGTAGCACGAGTGGAGCGCCTGGCGGTCGAACAAGCTGTGGTTTTCCTCGCCGTATAGCCAGTCGCCCAAAAGCGGACAGCCTATATGGCTCATATGTACCCGTATCTGATGTGTTCTGCCTGTTTCAAGCTCCAGCGAAACAAGGGAATAACCGCCTTTCGTTTCTATCACCTCGTAATGCGTGACGGCACGCTGTCCGTCATTGGCCACGCATCTTTTTATAAAGCTTTCTCTTTTTATCGGCTCGCATATCGTGCCTTCGTCCGTAAGCGTACCGCATACTATTGCGGTGTATCTGCGCTTAAGTGTATGAGTTTTTATCTCATCGCACAAAAGTGCATGCGAATAGCTGTTCTTTGCAATGCACATAACGCCCGAGGTGTCCTTGTCAAGCCTGTTTACCGCACGGAAAACGTGTTCCTCGCCTTTCTCACGCCAATAATACATAAGCGCATTTGCAAGCGTATTATCGACATTGCCGGGGGAGGGGTGGGTCGGCATATGCGGCGGCTTGTTTACTATTATTATGTCCTCGTCCTCGTAAATCACCTCAAAATCAAGCTTTACGGGGATAATATTCTCCGACTGCTCATCATAAATCGAAATTTTGAGCATATCGCCGTTATGTAATATATGCGTTACAAATTTCCGCTCTCCGTTTAACGTTATTCCGTCCTCATACATTTTCAGATTTTTTATAAGCGTGCCTGACATTCTGCATCGGTTGGTGAGAAAATCCTTTATTGTTCTGCCGTCGTCGGCAGAATTTATTTTGTATTCCAGTATGCGTTTCATTAAAACCTCCGTTCGGGCAAAATAAAAGACCGCTTTTCCCTCTGTGCGGTCTTTTATTCCGTTGTCCGGGACAACGTATTTCATAGTACCGAAATGCAAAAATTGAGCATTTCGGGAGCAGGCAGTTTAATCAACCGACTCAATCAGCGCATATCGTCCGTCTTTGCGCTTATATACTACATTCATTTCATTAGTCGTTATATTCTTGAATACAAAGAATGTATGACCGAGCAAATTCATTTGCAATACGGCTTCCTCTGCCGACATCGGCTTTATGTGGAAACGTTTTACCTTTACAATATCAAAGTGATCCGTGTCCTCGCCGCCGGTGTATTCCTCACCGCTTATCAGCTTGTCGCTCAAAGCCGCATCTTTGCGGATTTTCTTTGCAAGGCGTGTTTTATTCTTACGTATCTGGCGTTCAATAACGTCTACAATATTATCTATTGCCGCAAGAATGTCTTTGTCCGATTCCTCCGCACGGTATATCATACCTCCGGCATATATCGTCGCTTCGATGTAATCGTTATCCTTGATCGTTCCGAGAACAACTCTTGCTTCCGACTCATCTTTAAAGAATTTGTCAAGCTTGCCGAGTTTCTTCTCAACATAATCCCTTACCTTGTCCGTCAAGTCAAACTTTCTCGCAATAATTGTAAACTTCATACAATCAACCCCTTGCTGTGTGTATTTTTCGGCAGAATAATTTCTGCTTTGTTATATGTATACCACACTTTTGCAAAAGTTAAACATCTTTTTTTCCCAAAGCGTCAAAAAACATTTCATAATAATCGTCCCAGCCGTCAGGTTCTTCACGTCCGCCGCCGTTTACGCTCCGAAGCATTTCGTCGCAGAACTCACGCCCCATAGTTGCAAGCCCGTAAAGCGTAATCTTGTACCCGAGCTTATCGCACAAATCGCAGAAAGCTTTCATCGGGTCTTTTTCGGTGCGTGTTTTAAGGAGTTTTTCACGCAGTGCAGGGTCTTTTTGCGCATTTTGCTGCAGGCGCATCAATTCTTCATATTCCATAATAAATACCGCTTTCTTTTGGATATATTTATATTATACATCTGTTGACCTGATAAGTCAATAATGGTATAATAACACATAAGTAACAGATTTTTTAAACTTGCCGTAATTTTTCGGCGGAACGGAGATTAACATGATATATATACTGATTGTTTGTATGGCGGCGGCACTGCTTTTTGCATTGGTGCGGCGTACCAATATACTTGCGGATAAAACTTCCGAAACAAATTTGCTGTACCTTGCGGCGGTTATGGGTGCGTTTTCGGTTGTTTATCTGATTGCTTCGGCGGCGTATTTGGGACATAAAACAGATATGAGCTGTTTTTCGGCGTGGTCGGATATGATATTCAAGGACGGAATAAGGAATTTTTACACCTCTGACGCATTTCACGATTATCCGCCCGGCTATATGTATGTGCTGTATTTTATCGGTGCGCTGAAATCCCTTTTCGGCATTTCGGGAACGGCGGAAACTGTGCTTTTGAAAATCCCGTCGCTTGCGTGCAATCTCGGTTCGGGATATATTATATATAAAATCGCAAAAAAGAATTTCGGCGAAAAGGCGTCTGTGTGGCTGTGCGCCCTTTATCTTTTTAATCCCGCCGTTATAACAAACGGTGCGCTGTGGGGACAGGTGGACGCCGTATATACATTTACGGTTATGTGTATGATATATCTTATAACCCAAAAACGAATGATAGGCTCATATTTTATGTTTGCGCTGTGCATACTTATAAAACCGCAGTCGCTTATATTTACTCCCGTGCTTATACTGGGAATTGCCGAAAATCTGTTTATAAATAATTTTGATATAAAAAACATAGTAAAAAATCTTCTGTGCGGATTGGGCGCAATTCTTGCGCTTGTGCTGGCATCGGCGCCTTTCGGACTTAAAAACGTAACGGCGCAGTATGTAACCACGATTGCGGATCAGTACCCGTATTTTACCGTAAACGCCTTTAATCTCTGGGGTGCGCTCGGTATGAACTGGAAAGGACTTACGATGGCAGGTTCGGCTGTCGGAAGCGCTTTTATAGTGCTGATTGTGTTATACTCGGCGTACGTTTTCTTAAAAAGCAAAAACAGCTCAAAGTATTGGTACACAGCCACACTTTTAGCGTTTCTGACGTATATGCTGTCGGTTAAAATGCACGACAGATACTCGTTCCCGGCAATGCTCCTTATGCTTGCGGCGTTTGCAGTGAATAAAGATATTAAAACATATCTGCTGTATGCACTGCTGTCGGTAACACACTTCTTTAACGAGGCGTGGATTTTATTCATATATGATACAGACCCGACAAAATATTTCCAAAGCCCTGTTTTCATAGCCGCATCGGCGGTAAATATAATGATTGCGCTGTATATGATATATACGGCTTACAGCGTTTATGTTAAAAACAGAATTGAAAACCAACCGATACCTGTAAAAAAAGAAGTAAAAAGAACGGTCGGCAGACGGTATAAATTCAGATTAAGCGAAAAGGCGGTTAAAATAACAAAATTCGATATAATCGCAATGCTTGTGATAACTGCCGTTTACGGCGGAATTGCTCTGTACGATCTGGGCGATATGAAAGCTCCAGAAACGGAAACAATGATAACCTCCTCGCCCGTAACGATTGATTTGGGAGTGGATACGGAGATTTCAAAGCTAAGGTATTTCCTCGGCGCATACAATCTTGACGAAACACGTGAACTCGGAATAGATTACATTTCCGCAGACGGCGAAAACGTAAAGACCGATACCGTAAGCGAGGGTGCGGTGTTTTATTGGAACGAAAGCGAGGCTGATGTGACGGCACGCTATATCACGCTTTGGACAGATGCGGAAAACTTAAGCATAAAGGAAATGGGCGTGATAGGGGCTGACGGCACGTATGTAACGCCGCAAAATGCCGCCGATAACAGCATAGCGGCAATGTTTGATGAGCAGACGCTTATTCCCGAACGTGCAACATTCAGAAACGGAACGTATTTTGACGAAATATATCACGCACGGACAGCGTATGAATTTATACATCACAGTCAAATATACGAATGGACGCACCCTCCGCTCGGCAAGCTGATTATTGCTCTTGGCATTATGATTTTCGGAATGTGTCCGTTCGGGTGGAGAATTGCCGGAACGGTTGTCGGAATAATCATGGTTCCCGTAATATATCTGTTTGCAAAACGGTTTTTCAAGCGTTCGTGGCTTGCGGCGGTAATGTGTATTCTGTTTGCGTTTGATTTTATGCATTTTGCGCAGACGAGGATTGCGACCATAGACGTGTACGTCACGTTCTTTATAATACTGATGTACTATTTTATGTATCGGTATACGCAAATGAGCTTTTACGATACTCCGCTCAAAAAGACATTTGCTCCGCTTGCACTGTGCGGAATATCTATGGGATTGGGGATTGCGAGCAAATGGACGGGCGTTTATGCAGGAGCGGGACTGGCGGTCATATTCTTCGGCGTGCTTATACGCAGATACAACGAATACCGCTATGCCTTAACCGACCCGACGGGCGAAACAAACGGAATAAGCCACAGTTATGTTATAAAGAATTTTAAGACGTATGCGGTAAAAACAATATTGTGGTGCTGTATATTCTTTGTTGCGGTTCCGATTGTGATATACTGCCTTTCGTATATCCCGTATATGATGACTCCGAGCGGAAACGGGCTTAAAACGGTTACGGAAAATATGCGGTCAATGTACACGTATCATTCAAAAACCGTTCTCGGCTCAACGCACCCGTATTCTTCGCTGTGGTATCAGTGGCCCGTAATGTACAGACCTATATGGTACTATTCGGGAACAGTTTCGGACAGCTTAAAAGAGGGAATAAGCTCATTCGGCAATCCTGCCGTATGGTGGACGGGAATTGCGGCGTTTGCGTATATGATATACCGTGCCGTGCTTAAAAGGGATAAAAATGCGGTATTCCTCATTATTGCATACCTTGCACAGCTTGTGCCGTGGATACCCGTTTCAAGGCTCACGTTCATATACCACTATTTCCCGAGTGTACCGTTTGTCGTGCTGATGATAGGATATTCGCTGTGTGCATTTTACGCAGAAGCCGTAACGGAGCGGGGTAAAAAGACGGTTATGTATTCGTCGTTTGCATATGCGGCACTGGCTGTTGTATTGTTTATAATGTTCTATCCCGTGCTTTCGGGTCACGCCTGCACGCCGGAATATGTATCGCATTGGCTCAGATGGTTCCCGACATGGGCGCTGCTGTGAATTTATTGACAATATATTTTGCCGCAAAGACGGGATTTTTATAAAATTCAATAAAATTAGCGAAATTTATTGATAAATTTGTAACGCTGTGATATAATGATTATGATTACGGAGAAGTATATCTTATGGAAGTTACGTATGAAAACGGCAATGCCGTACTGAAGAAACCCGACAGCTTTAATATTTCGCATATATTTGACTGCGGACAGTGCTTCAGATTTAACAAAACGGACGATAATGCGTATATAGGTACTGCGTTCGGCAAAACATTGAAAATATCCGAAAATGGCGGCGATGTAACTCTTTATTGTACAAGCCGTGAGGATTTTGAAAATATCTGGTATGATTTTTTCGATCTCGGCACGGACTATGCACAAATAAAGCGCACGCTTTCATCTGATGAAGTGATGTCGCAGGCGGTAAAATGCGGTGACGGCATACGTATACTGAAGCAGGATTTGTGGGAAAGCGTTGTTTCGTTTATAATATCACAAAGCAACAATATCCCGAGAATAAAGGGAATTATCGAACGCCTTTGCGAAAACTTCGGCGGTAAAATAAGCTATATGGGAAATACGTATTATTCTTTCCCGACGTATGATACCTTGTCGAAGCTGTCGTTGGGGGATTTATCCGTAATCCGTGCCGGTTTCAGAGATAAATATATCTTAAACGCCGCAAAAATGTTTGCATCGGGAGAGCTTAGCGAAAAAGAGCTTCGTGCGCTTTCGGCGCAGGACGCAAAAAATGCGCTTATGCAGGTTAAGGGGATAGGGAATAAGGTAAGCGACTGTATTCTCCTGTTCGGACTTTCGCATACGGAGGCGTTCCCGGTAGACGTATGGATAAAGCGCATAACCGAGTATTGCTGGTTTGGGTCGGAGCAGTCCGTGAAAACCATAGGCGATTTTGCAAAAAAGAAATTCGGCGCTCTGGGCGGATATGCACAGCAGTATTTGTTCTTTTATGCAAGGGAAAACAAAATCGGGGTGTAAAAACTTATGTTGATTGATTATAAAACCTCCGCCGCATACATTTGTCCAATATGCTCAAAGGTTACGGCGAGAAATATAAATATATTTGATTTTTCCGGCAGAAGAACCGAGTTTCGCTGTTCCTCCGAACAGTGCGGAACAAAATGCGTGTCCGTGAGGAAGAAAAAATCAAATTATATATTCGATATAGAATGTCCCGTATGCAGTGAAACACATTCGTTTTCAATATCGTGCGACGGATTTTGGGAAAAGGAGTTTATGACTTTTCTGTGCCCTGCGTCGGAAGTGGAGATTTTCTTTAAGGGAAATATGGAGGATATTCATAAGGCGCTTGACGGTATAGCGGAAAGAAACGAAATATCGGATGGCAAAGACAGTATCCTTTACGATATGATAGAGGAGATTTATATGCTCGGTGCGGAACACGCAATTTCGTGTACCTGCGGAAACGAGCAGATAGAAATATCCGTGCTTGACGGCGCAATCGCACTTGTATGCAAGCGCTGCGGTGCGGCAAAGATTATCGACGTAAACGCAAAGAATTATAAAAAGCTTTGCGAAACGGACGGGATAATCATTAACAAAGGTAAATAATTTAATATTATTTAATTTATTCTTAGGAGGAATTTAAAATGTTAGTTTCAGCAACAGAAATGTTAAATAAGGCAGCTGCCGGCAAATATGCGGTAGGTCAGTTTAACATCAACAACCTTGAATGGACAAAATCCATTCTTCAGACAGCACAGGAAAACAACTCACCTGTCATTCTCGGTGTGTCGGAGGGCGCAGGCAAGTATATGACAGGCTTTAAGACTGTTTCGGCTATGGTTAAGGCTATGGACGAAGAAATGGGAATAACAGTCCCCGTTGCGCTTCATCTTGACCACGGCACATATGAGGGCTGCTATAAATGTATCAAAGCAGGCTTTACGTCAATAATGTTTGACGGCTCGCATTTCCCGATTGAGGAAAATGTTGAAAAGACAAAGGAGCTTGTTGCGGTTGCTCACGGTATGGGTATGTCGATAGAGGCTGAAGTCGGCTCAATCGGCGGCGAAGAAGACGGCGTTATAGGCGCAGGCGAAGTTGCAGACCCGAACGAATGTAAGAAGATTGCCGATCTGGGCGTTGATTTCCTCGCTGCAGGTATCGGAAATATCCACGGTAAGTATCCGTCAAACTGGAAAGGTCTTGACTTTGACGCACTTGCAAAGATAAAGGAGCTTACAGGCGATTTACCGCTCGTTCTTCACGGCGGTACAGGAATACCGGCTGATATGATTAAGAAAGCAATTTCTCTCGGTGTTGCAAAAATCAACGTAAACACAGAGTGTCAGCTTTACTTCCAGGAGGCTACAAGAAAGTATATCGAAGCAGGCAAAGACCTTGAAGGCAAGGGCTTTGACCCGAGAAAGCTTTTGGCTCCGGGCGCAGAGGCAATAAAGACTATCGTAAAAGAAAAGATGGAATTGTTCGGCTCAATCGACAAAGCCTGAATAATGTAATTATTAAACACCCCTTGTCATATAATTTGACAAGGGGTGTTTTTATGCTTAGAAAAATACTTATATGCGCCGTTGTTACGGCGGCTGCGGCACTTGTTCCCGTGCTTGGCGGATTGTACGCCGTACCGGTGTCAAATACCGATACGGGTGTGGAGCTTCCGATACTTATGTATCACAGCGTGCTTAAAAACAGCGAACTTTCGGGAAAATATATCGTCACGCCCAAAACGCTCGAGGAGGATATTGAATATCTTGAAAAGAACGGCTATACAACCGTATCCATGCAGTCGGTTATAGATTATGTGGATAATAATGCGCCGCTCCCCGAAAAACCTGTTATGCTCACCTTTGATGACGGCAGCTACAATAATTATGAATATGTTCTGCCGATACTTGAAAAGCATAATGCACACGGGATTTTCTGCGTGGTCGGTAAGTATACGGACGATTATACGAGTATGAACGAGGCAAATACCGCCTACGGGTATATGCGGTGGATTGAGGTTTACAATATGAGCGTAAACGAGCATACGGAGCTTGCAAACCATTCGTATGACTTTCATAAATACGGCGGCGGCAGAAACGGGAGCAAAAAGCGTCCCGGTGAGGGCAACGCAGAGTATAAGGAACTGTTCCGTGCGGATACCGAAAAGGTGCAGAACGGCTTTAAGGCAAATTCCGTCACACCGCCCGTGATATATGCGTATCCGTTCGGCGCATATTCAAAGGAAAGCTTTGATGTACTTAAAAGTATGGGATTTCGTGCAACGCTTACCTGTAACGAGGGCGTTAATATTATAACGCATAATCCGGAATGTCTGTATCTTTTAAAGCGCAATAACCGCCCGAGCGGAATAAGCTCGGAGCAGTTTTTGAGCAAATTAATAAATAAAGAATAGCTACTGCTTTATCCCCGTGCGGGGGGAGCAGCCGTATTCCGCAATATATGCTCTGTAAAACGAGGAATACGAGCTGAACCCTGCCGCTATGGCGGCATCGCCTATGCTGTGACCGCTTTTTGAAAGCTCGTTCACAAGCGTTATCCGCTTGCGTGTTATGTATTGGTACACCGTAAGTCCGGTCACTTTTTTAAATGATCGGCACAAATGATATTTTGATATAAAAAACATTTTTTCCAGATCATCGAGCGAAAAGCTTTCGGTGTAATTTGAATTTATGTATTCTATAATGTTTCCGAGCTGAGAATTTGTTTTGTCCGCATCGGAAAAGTTCATATTTTTATTAATCAGATATAATATTTCGATAATAACTCCGCAGACCACGGGTGAGGAAATATCCGAAAAATTATCGGAAAATTTTTTAAGGCGCTCAAGTGCGCCGTAAATTCCGCTTGATACCACAACGTCTGCGCTTATTTTGTTTCCCGTACCGTAATTCAAAAACTGATGCTCGTATTCACTGCAGTTATGTTCGGTAAAAAACTGCGGCGATACGTTTATAACCATACGTCTGTACGGCTTGTCACTGTTGTGGAACACACGGTGCATTTCATTTTTTCTTATAACTATAATATCCTGCGGATTAAGGCTGTAAGTGTTTCCCTCAACAATGTATTTTGCGTCCCCCGAAAGGAACATATATATTTCATAGTCATCATGTGTGTGCAGAAAAAAGTTCTCGTTTGACGGATTTCGGCTCACGGTTTCTTCTGCGTTAAAGTATAATTCGTCCATAATTTTCACCTCACGTTTATTTTATCATTAATACGCAAGATTTGCAATATTTATAGCAATATCTGTGTAGTTTTATTTTATATTTTGTGTTATTATGAAGTCAGAAAGGAGAGATTTTATGAAATACGATAAAATCAGCGGATTTTCGGATGAAATATCGGACGATATAAAAACTCAGTTTGAAGTTTTAAATAAACTCGGAATAAAATATTTTGAAGTAAGAGGCGTAAACGGAAAGAATATTTCGGAGCTTGGCGAAGATGAAGTAAAATCGCTCAAAGCCGAAATGGACAAGTACGGCATACAGGTTTCGTCTGTCGGCTCGCCGATAGGCAAAATAAAACTTACCGATGATTTTGACGCTCATTTTGAGATGTTTAAAAATGTTGTAAAAACGGCAAAAACTCTCGGTACAAAATACATAAGAATGTTCAGCTTTTATCATGACAGCGGCGAATGGAGCGAAAGCGAGCGTGAAACTGTTATTGAAAGACTGCGCAAAATGATTGCGTATGCAAAAGAGAAGGACGTTGTTTTGCTCCATGAGAACGAAAAAGGAATTTACGGCGACACGGCAGAACGTTGTCTTGATCTTATGCAGGAGCTGTACTGCGATAATTTCAAAGCGGTATTTGACCCGGCAAATTTTGTTCAGTGCGGACAGGATACAAAAGAAGCATACGATATGCTCGGAAAATATATAGAATATATGCATATAAAGGACGCAAAGCTTGCGGACGGTGCAGTT
>ERZ808246.153-NODE-153-length-58176-cov-38.038798_pt1 | contig 58176 bp, 76 predicted proteins | sample MGYA00521083_ERZ808246 | MGnify/ENA primary metagenome ERZ808246 (study PRJEB31516, sample SAMN03275577) | gut metagenome | biome: mammalia-associated habitat; material: feces | host: Papio cynocephalus | place: Kenya | collected 2012-07-07 ... | reverse complement strand
CGAGGTCAAGAGTTTTCTGTGTTCCGTTCCTGTCGGTAACTTGCAGCACGTTAGCCTCGGTAATGGTGGCATCCACCTTCTCCGCTCCCTCGGTAGCGGTGTTGCAGTTATCCGTTGCGTCCTCCGCCTTGGTCTTGGCAAGAGTGGCTTCATTTGCAGCATCGGTAGCCTTTTGGGTCGCGGCATCACAATCCGCCTTGGTCTTGGCAAGAGTGGCTTCACGCTGCTTCTCGGCAGCCACACGGCTCTGCTCGGCATCCACACGACCTTGCTCGGCTTCGACTCTTGCCGCTTCCGCTTCTTTCCTGTCCGTTTCGTTAGACTGACGTGATAGCTCATCGGTGTTGCGCTTGGCTTCGGCGGCAGTGCGCTGACTTTCAGCGTCCACTCTTGACTGCTCGGCAACGGCTCTTGACTGCTCGGCAGAAACACGGCTGCTCTCAGCTTCAACACGTGAGGATTCCGCTTTGACACGTGCATCTTCAACAGGAACAATAGCCTCACATACCTCTGCGGCTTTCTTAGCCTTGGCGGTAGCGTCATTGGCGTTGGTAACGGCAGTGTTAACCGTGTCGGTAGCGGCAACGGCTTTAGACGTAGCGGAATTAGCCTTTTCCGTAGCGGCATCAGCCTTCTCGGCGGCAGTATTTGCCCTCTCTGTTGCCTTGACAGCGTCGTTAGCACCGCTGTAAGCCGCCTGTCCGTCAACGAGCACTCCCCACCATTCCGTTTCTCCGTTCGGCTCATGGTTAAGGTTGTCCTCCTGCTTGCTCCAGTAGGTAGTGTTCTTGTAGGTTACCACGTGCATCCTGCCGTAGGTAACTTCGGGGGAATATGCGCCCTTGGGAGCAAATCCCACACGTCCCAAATTGATTGTTTTCTTTTCCATATACGTATATAAGTTTAATTAAACATTCATTGTCAGTTCCCCATCGTCAGATAGGGCAAATCTGTTCTCATCACCGCCCTGAATACTCACTTGCAGTGTCATATCAGCTTCGTCAACATTAAAGGTGGGATAATCCACCGTTCCCTTGCTGTAATATTCAGTCCTCACATACTCGCCTGTGGTTTCGTCCCACTTCATCCAGTAGCCATCCTCGCCAATAACATTCGGGTGGTCGGCTTGATTCTTGGCTCGTTCGGTCTGATGCTTGCACTCCTCGTTCTGTTCCTCCCTTGCAAGCTCGGCTTTCTTTCTTGCTTCCTCGGCTTCGGCACGCTGTTTTTCCGCCTCGGAAACGGAATCCACAAAGTCGGATGCAGGCTTCCGTAGCCATGCGTAGTAGTCTTCGAGCGTTCCCTTGTTACCGTCGAGCAGCCAAAGGTCGTAGGCACTCATGCCGGGGATGCCGACAAGGACGTTGCTCTCTAAGCTAACCATAAAATCCTCGAAGTCCACATCATCGTCTGTCTCCTCGCAGGAATGGGCGACAAGCGTAAAGGCTTGGTCGGCACAGATGGTTTTCTCGGGAGAGCCTGTTGTGGCATCGTTGAGGATTACGGCACGAGAGCCAGTGCTCTTCTGCATGGATGCAGGGTAGAGGAATGTTATCACGCATCCCGATATTGTGAAGTTCGTTATCTCTTGTTTCTGGTAGGCGGAACGGACGTATAGCTTCAGCGTTCTGCCTTCAAGACTTACGGCTTCGCCGTTTGTCTTTACTTCCCATGACACTTGAATGTCGTTGCCGATTCTGATTTTTCGCATGTTTGTTGATGTTTTAATTGTTTTGTAGGTGTTGTAAGGGGTGTAGGTGTTGTAGGTTGGGTAGGATAATTCCTAATTCCTCTTTCCTAATTCCTAATTAAGTATTGAATCCCTGTCCGTAGTTCACGAGCCAGTAGATGTTCTCCCATCCGCCAGAGCCAACCTCACAGACGCATGACAGGCTCACAAACTGATGCTTTCCGCCTTTCAGCGTTACCGTAACCTCGTTGCGCCTGCGCCCTGCATAGCGTTGATTAGGGTTAATAGTTCCGCTTGTCGTAGGCTTTTCAAGTCCGTTGGTAGCATCCGTAACCGCACCGCCCTGAGATGGCGAGGTACTGACGCTTGCCTGAGTAGATATTGACGACTGAACTTTTGCCGAAGTCTCATCTTCCGACTGAACGACAACAGATGTTTTAGCATTAGAAGATTGAGAAGATGCGGATAGCCATACATCTTCGAAGTAGCTACTCATTCCTGTAACCGCAACATCTTCCGTGCCGTCGTTGTATATCAGTACCGTGTTGCCGACGAGGGAGCGCACTTTCTTCAGCAGAGAAAGGTCAAGCTTGCCGTTGCTGTCGTAGACATCGCCGCATGCGTAGCCGTTCGGGTCAACGTATGCCGACGGCATGGAAAGGCTGAGGGGATAGCCGTTGACGGTTTTTCCCAAAGCCTCATTGAAATAGTATATTCCGAACATATATTCCACATTCGGCACTCCCAGCCATTGGTAGTAGATACTGTCTTGCGTCAGGTTAAAGAGTGCCGCGAGATTGGCGGTTGTAACATCCACCGCCTGCTTGTTAATCATTCCTCCGAAGTTGACGTTCTTCATGTACACACGTCCGCTCTCGTCTACGCTGAACGTATCTTCGCCTTTGTTGTTCCTTACCTGAAATTTGTTTGCCGTTATCAGTACTTTTCCGCTTGTAATGTCAATCCCAGTTGCAAGCAGTTCATCAACCGACACGCCGTCCTCCGTGTAGTCGGTCATGCGTCCGCCCTGTTCCAGCTTCACACCGCCTATCCATACCTCACTGCCAGCGGCAAGGCGACAGGGGAGGATGCAGCGCACTGTGCCCTGTTCACGAGTGGAGAAACCGCTCTTTTGCGATGAGGGGGTGAGCATCGGCTTTGTGATGAAGAAGTAACTGCCGTAGGTGCGGAAGTAGATGCGTGCCGAAGACAACGCAGAACTTGCTTTAAAGGTGATAGAGTGCTCCGTGTAAGCAGTAGCGGATGCGTCAACCTCAACATAAAGGACACCGCTATCAGACTTCACGGACTGGTCCACTCCGTCCACACATACCGTCATTCCACTGTTGTCTATCGTGTCGAGATATATTCCCGAAAGGTAGATACGCATGACAGAAGGGTTTTTCGCCTTGAAGGTAACAGTCCACCACGAAGCCCATAAGGACGCTCCCACGGCTTGGGAAATCTCGCAATAGCTTGCGCCCGAAGACTTGGAGATATATTGTCCGCCCCATCCGTCAGCAGCAGAAGCGATATGTCGAGTACTCCCTGTAACGTCCCAGTTTGAAGTGTAGCCCGATGCAGCGTTGAACCCGGCATTATAGAAGTAGTTGCCGAAGAGCTGCTTGGTGCAATAGGCTATGCGGATGCGTTGCCAATCAGACGTGAGGGTATGAGGAAGGTAGCCGTCCTCGCCTGTTCCCACCTGTCCGAAGTTGTCCGCCACACGCTCGCATGCTTCAGGATAGAGAAAGCTCTTGAAAGTTCCGCTACCCTTTACCCAGAACGACAAAGTATATACCTCGCCGCTGTCGGGAGCAAAGATGTTGTTCATATAGAGTACGTCAACCTCGGATGAAGAAGTGTTCTTGTAGTGCAGGGCTTGCAGCTTGCGGAAGCCAGTGTCGAGCGCACCCTCCTGAATATCGCCTACCCTCGACCATTTGCTGTCGGAGAGGACAGGCAGGAAGTTGCCGCTGATGGCAGGGTCGCTCTCGTGCAAAGACCACGGGGAGCAGACGCTGCCCTCTTCGAGCTGCGCCCAATTGAGGGTAATCAGTCCGTCCTCCTGTGGCTTCGTGTCCTTGAATTTACCCGTAGGGTGGAATGGATAAGCCTGAAAGTAATACTCCCCGGTGGAGGGTGGCGTAAAGCTGCCGTTGCCCTCCAGTTTGAACGTCAACGTTGCCGTAATGTCCGTAGTGCTGTCGATGTCGAGATTCACGGCGAACGTCCATGCAGAATTGAAGATGAAGGCACGCAGTACACCGCCGCCGTTCTTCAGTGCAGCGTCGATATGTCCGTTCACCGACAGAGAGTAGTATTTTCCTGCTTCGAGCGTGAACTTCCTCTGTCCTATTCCGTAGATGCGTGAAGTGTTGAAGAAATAGGAACGAGGGATAAGGTTGCGTCCACGGACTGACTGCTGGTCTACCTTCAGGGAGATGCTGTCGGCGGTCTGCTTGATCTCGCTCACGCTTGTTTCCAAAGCTCCTATTTGTTCGCCGTTTTTGTCCACCTTGGTAGACAGGCCGGCTACCGTTCCCTTGATGCCATTCACGTCAGTCTGTAGTGTTGTAACACTGCCTTTTACCTGCGTAACACCCTCGAGGGCATCCTGCGCATCGCTTTCCGCATCTTCGGCGGTCTTCTTTACATCCGTAATCTCTCCCTCAACCTTCTTGACTGCATTGGTAGTATAGTCGTTGAGATTGGTTATTCTGCCGTTCGTTTCAGACAGGTTGCTGTTGATGTCGGTAATGGCACCGCCGATGTCAGTACCTGTCGTTGTGGAAAAATCGCCTATGAACTTATTCCCCTTAGGACTAATCTGTGTCTTGACGCAATTAGTCAGCGAGAACGTCTTGATACCTCCATACTGGATGATGGCAGGAGCAAGGTCGCCCACGGTCTGAATCTCGATAGCGTTCTGACGTTCCTCATCAGAAACATTGCCCAGACAGCACACGGCATCGCCAGCCCGAGGAGCATCGCTGCCGTCTTCATATCCTGCACCGGGAATGAGATTGGAGAGAGTAATCCACCCGAACTTCTGACCGTCGTAGAGTACGTTGCCGTCGGCGTCCGTAATCTGCTCGCTCTCCGAAGACACGGCAGTAACCTTGCGCCAGTACCTTCTGTTGCCCACGTTCTCATACACACCCTCCTTGATGCCGAACGACTGCGAGTAGGCGAGGTCGCCCACCTTCCACATGTTCTCCGTTGCCGTAGTGCCGTTGTCGGCAAGGAAATAGCACTTGTAGCCCGTTATGATTGAAGCCTGTCCCTGTAAAACCGATGTCTTAATCTCCTCGACGTGCATCAGCGTACTGCCGGCAGGCGAGAAGATGAAGTTGCCGCCCACGTAGGAGAGCTTTCTAATCTCCAGCTCATGGAACACTGCCTTTCCCCACACTTCAAGGTCAGTCAGCGAGAGCTTGAACTTTCCGTCCTCGCGCCGCTTCATGCCGTAGCCCGACTGAGCGGCATAGTCGTAGTCGGAGGAAGCTATCTCCCTAAATACCACATCACCATCCTCGGATATGTAATATCCCTTGCCCTGTATGACTCTCAGAAAAGCATCGCCAAGCTCCGAAATGGAGTAGTTTGTGCCGAGGGAGATGCCTTTCAGGAAGGAAATTAATCCGTATGCAGTATCATCTGTGCGCTTTGATAAGTATAGTTTATCTGCAATATTCGCATTGAAAGAATTTTCACTACCTGAAACTAAAGATGTTAAGCTTCGTACCGTCTCGCCTTTAACGGAGTCTATTATCTGTTTTATGTCGGATGCTGCAACTTCAAGAGAGTTGGTTAATTCTACCTCAATAGATGCTAAAGCATTACTTTCAACCTTTACCGTGTAGTTGCTCACAAATACCTCCTTTGGTTCGGTATTGCCGTTATATCTTATTGCAAGTTTAGAGTTCTCATTAAGCTTGCTTGCAAAATCCGGATTCTCCGCAAGATAGACACGGGAGAATTTTATGGAGTAATTAAATTGATCCTCATTATTCTCACTCATGTATTTTATAAGAGCATCATCGAGTCGCTTTTCAGCCGCGTAAACAAGCGAAGGTGGCATTTGTATTCCTGTAATGACAAACTTATCGCCTTTCTTTGGTTTAAATCCTGCTGCCGCATTTGGCATAACAATGCCGAGTGTGGACGTTTCTTTTTGTACAGCTATCCAAATCTCTTTCTCTTGCGTGTTTTGGTTCTTTGTGTCGGAAATCGACTCGTTGTTATCTAAAAAGATATAATCCCCCTTATATCCGTTTTCTGTATCTAATTTACCTGTAGCAACAAGATTTCCATTTCCATCTGTATTTAGAATATTGTAGCAATTATTTTTACCACTATCCCAATAAGACTCAATAGGGAATACGCAAGCCGGGCAACCCTGACAGTCAATCATGTTTATCTTTGCATTATCACTTGCTAATGCTTGCTTAAACAGATTAAAACCAAACTCACCATCAAAAATATGCAATTTGATATAGAAGTATTGATGTAAGAATGTTTCTCCATCACTTCCTTTTACATCTGAATCATTGCTATCAAAAGCTACATCTGTAATTTCCCCAAATAGCTCACCTTTGGAATTTTTTACTCCGTTTATTGTAGGCTTTATATCATCGTAAGATACCGACCCTTGATGTGGGAAGCCTTGTTTGTATAGATTTTTAAACGTATAATAGTTATCAGTGTCGGGGATTTTGTATGTATCGTCTTTTGCGTAGTAAAATCTTTCCGCACCATTGGATGAACGATACACCGATGGCATGAGGTTTGAAACGGGGTCGATCCATTTGCGACCCGTGATGTCTATCTTTATGGCACTCGTATCTGAACCCTCAACAAATCCTTCGCTATACGTGTAGTATGGAATTTTAAATGTTGTTAGTTCTGAATCTATCTCCCCATCGTTGTAGAATAAAAAATCGTTTATGGCTGCGGTTTTTTGAGCTTCATCTGTATTAAGGGTAATACCCGATGCTGAATAATCAGCCACTTTATCGTTGTCTTTTACCCAATAATAATCCTCCTTATGGTTACTATAATCTAATTCTATATAGCCTCCAGCTTGAGCGTCGATAATACCTTTTTCAAAAGGTATCGTTTTATCCGTTTCGTTATAAACGTTAATTAAATCTACAAATGTAAAAATATAGATGTCAGAAGTTAAACACTCATATCTCCCGTTAAAATAGATGTTTTTAAATTCTTCTGATTTGGTACGAAGGTGAAAATCAAGCTTTTCGGATTGACTGAAAACATTTATCCCGTCTGCCGTTATATATGTGATATTGATTGAGGGTTCTTTTATCACTGTGCCCACCTCGCAATTTATTGCTATTTCGAACGAATAAGAAAAGGTATAAGGTTTGGTTGATGGAGCAAATTGTGTTGGATTAAGCATAAACCTAAATGGGAATCTGTCATTGGAGATTACAGCTTTTCGACTCATCCTCTTTACTAATGTATATTTGCCTGTATAGTCTGCTCCAAACGCCTTTTGTAACTTCGCAAGGGAAATGTCTACAAGAGGGTTATCAATATTGGTTGAGTTAAATATCGCGATACCGTACTCATCGTTGTTCGGATAATAATAAGGAATGTTATCTGTCGAGCCGTACCCGGTTATCATATCTACAAGTTTGGTGTTCGCATTTTCCTTACCAATAGATAACAATTCTTTATCTCTACCGTATTCAAGTATGTGTTCTGTCAAATCATATTGAACCTTACCTACATGGCAGACATTTCCAACCCAATAATAATCAAGCTCATATTCTGTGTTGATAAGTTGTAAAACATTTGTGAGGTATTGATTTTCAAAAGAAATTTCTTTTACTTCATCTGTACCATAACCCTCATCGACAACAAGATAGTAACCCTTTTCTGCTTCCGTTTTTCCGTTCGGATTATATAGACCACAATAAGACATAGAGCTATTTACACGTGCTACAAACTCGTAAATATCTCCACCAAACGTAAACTTTGTCTGGTTGCTTCGGTATTTATCTGTCATTTGTGTTGCGGTATCACTCGTAACGACATCAAAGAATAAGGTGTTATCAAGCAACTCTCTGTGGGATGTAAAAGTAAGTTCATGCTTATACTGTCCAGTGCTATTATCCTTACTCGATGAAGGGATTGATGTAATGTAATATCTGTCTCCATCAAACTCTACATACTCATCGTAAGTCCATTCTTTATCTAACGGTGTGGGATAATAAAGGGTTGCTGTTATTGTTGGAGCACCACCCATACGTTTTCTTTCGTTTGTGTATGTTCCAATAGTAGCAACATTGTCGTCTGACGGAAAGTTTTTTATCTCTCCGTTTACTACCCTCTTTATATATAACGTTCCTACTTTCATTCTTCTGTGTTGGCTTGTTGTTCTAATTTAACCTCATTCTCTTTCTGGAGTCTAACCTCTTCGTCCGGGGTTGAAATCGTATTCTTTTCTATACCAGTCTTCGTTGAAATAAGACCACTACCTTTCAATGTACACAACATCTGATTATAGCTATTTTCATCAAATGGTTGCCACGGCTTAAATGCTGCACTAATTTTCATCTGTTCAAATTCAGTGATAGCATTTTTGTTTTCACCACTTGATACAAGTTGTTTAGCCAAGCCTTCTTTGAATAGTCTTGCATGTTTGCTTACAAAATTCTGCCATTCAATTACAGAGTTAGCTGCATTTTCAATATCAAGTGAACGCGTCATTTGAATAGCCAATCCGCTAATATCACCACTTGACTTTACATCTTTCGGTAATATAAATGTGCACCCTGTTGCAATTTCTATCTGATCGAGAATAGTTTGCATGAAGTCAATCATATTTTGAGGGGAAGGTGGAGCTTTAAATTCTACATTACCTTTCCCATCTAATGTGGTATCTTGCAGTATTATTGATCCGGCAAGTTTCTGTACTTTCTCATTTACCTTTCCTTTGATATATAGTATTCCCCATCCGTGTCGCTTCTGAATAACCGCAAACAAATTGAAGATTATCTCAAAAAGTTCAATTAAATCCTGTCCTTTATCCCATGCAACGGGTCCACGTTTTGTTATTAGGGGACTTTCGGAAAATCCGTGTTCCTCAAAATAAATCAACCCCCATCCTGTTTTCACCTCTCCTGTTTCGGTGTTTACTACCTCACTATCCGAGAAGTGGTAATGATAAGTATCATCATAGGCATCTATATGTCTTACCCCATCTTCTGTTCTGTAATAAACACAATCCAGTAAAGGTTCTCCGTTATCATCTTTGTGTGTGATAATCTGATAACCATCAGCGTAAGAAAACAGACGCGATTTAACCTCGTCCTTTTCGTTCATATATACAAGCAATCCTACATCCCCAAAACTCTGCTGAATATCAACAGCGCGTGTTTCTATTCCGTCTTGATTGCTTTGTTCCCAGTGCCATTTGAAATCTGCGAAGTTTTTCTTTAGTTTGTTTGTCGGATTACTGTCATGTAGTGTAAATACACGCTTGTTGCCGCAAAGAGAAAGGGTTTTCTTTTCCTTGATACGGATTTGCATCGGGAGTCCAAATTTCTTAAATTCGATTTCCTGGTAGCCACCATCTTCAAGCTTTACACAGATGCTTGGTAGATTTTTATCAAAAATAACATCATGACTTTCCGGATCAAGCTCTTTTGCAAAACGTTCTTGACTTACAATAATTTTTTTGTATTGAGGAAGTATTGCTTCTTTTTTACAGAAGGAATAAACTTCCTTTCCATCATCTGAGTCTTTTATGTAAACACTGCTTACTCCGCGTGTAAATGGTTTTTTAAATAAAAGCATTTGCGGATTTGATAGAAAACTCTTGATAATATCCTGTCTTTTCCTTCCCATACCTTATTCCTCTTTTAGTCCGTAATGTTTCATGCAAGCTTCTTTTGTTGCCCAATAACTACATTCTCTATGTGTATGAGGGCACACAATATCATGTTTCTGTGGTACAACAATTATTCTTTTCTGTTTCATGCTTTCCTCCATGTTAAACTTATCATTCAGTTTTACACGAATGTCAGCCTTCATTTTTATAGCATCTTTCGGTTCTATTCGGTGTTCATCCAACATCTTATCAATAGAATATAGAAGCTTGAAAAGCTCACTCTTATTTTCTTCCTTTGTTACAACCTTTTCAGAAACACCACAAATACCAAATGGCTCTAACGCTGTAATCATAGGTTTAAATATGGCACTATTATATCTTTCATCACCATTTCCTTTTGTGCGATATGCGTATCTATACGCCCTATCCTTATCGTCAAGCGCATTATATAGAATGGCAAAGATTATATCTTTCTCTGTCGCCTTCGGAAACTCTTCTTTGATACTGCTTAGTATCAGATCTATATCGCTATTGTTTAACATATTCTGTTTGTTTAATTCTACTAATACCACAAGGTTTCATCGTATATCGTTTGTCGAACACCTGTATATCTTTCCTCGTAATGGCTTTCATCTGCCAACTGAAAACCATATTCAAGTTCTCTTCCATACTCCATTTCAACACACGGACGCATACGCATGGCGCATGGGTCAAGCAAGTCCATTGAGCGTCCTCTTCCAAGTGTTGCGTTCATTTGTTTTTTTGTTAGCAGTCTTTGTCTTCCGTTAAGCAGGGTAGAAAACCTTACAACGGCACACTCTTCCAAAAATTCATTCTGTACCGTTACTCTGAATTTTAGATTTTGGTGTGTATATGTTTTATTGGCGACTTCATCCGAAAATGAAATATTCCCATCATTTATCATTCTTACAAGCCGCAAATAACATAAATCCTTTGTTGTTGCTGCTGTGTATGCGTATAAGCCTATTGGCTTTGTTGCGGAAAGATAAGGTGTGGCTTCAGGAATGTAGTCATTAAAATATCTTCCGGCTGTTGCATCGTATATAATGTGCGAAGGTGCAATACCACAATTTTGTGCAAACGACATTACTTGCTGTGCGTTTTGCCGCGGTGTGGAATGTGTTACAATTAATATATCGAATACATGAAAGCCGTTCCATGCTAAGGCTATCATATTGTCTGTACCAAAGTCTGCAAGGTCTACCGTTACCCATAATTCCCCATTTTGTTTTGGATCTACAAGAAATACATCTCTTGCTGCTGATGGGCTGATTGGTGCGTTTAGTTCGTCTTCTGGGTCTACGTTAAAGTTTCCCTCAAGAAGTGCTTGCGACATCTTCCCTCCCGATGCTGCAACCGAACCTATATAGTCGGGATTCTTCTCAACAAGCCCTTTGTTGCCTGATAACTTACCTTGATAGAACACAAAGCTCTTGATAAGATTTTCATAAGTAAAGTTACCTCCAACGGCTTTTAATTTGCGCTCTATATCTATACGACACTTTTGGTAGACTTCCGCCTTTGTGTTACCCCATACTACATCTTTTACATCTGGACCATTGACATAGAAGTATCTTACAACACCATCTCTTTCTGGTATTATGAAACCGTCTGGTCCAATATACCAATCAAGAAATATCCTCGTCCAATGACTTCTTTTAGGGTTGAGGGTTGCAAATATCTTTCCGGTAAAAGTCTTACTCTGTCCTCGGTTACGTGTCATAACGTAAGAAAAACCCTCCCATGACATCTCGGTAAGCTCATCTATGGCAATTGCATCGTATTCCCAACCTTTAGCACGCTCTTGTAGCTTATCCATATTAGAGTCATCCAAATAGGTAAGGTCGCAAAATGTACCATTCGGGAATGACACTCTTGGGCTGTCTGACTCTCTCACTCGGATATAATCCGTTCCGTAGATTTGTTTGAATTTTTCCACGAAACCACCTCCGGCTTTTTGGTTTCCCAAACTCCTTCGGCTAATCATACATCTAAAATCCGGGTCTGTCATCAAAGGTTCAGCAAAAGCAAGCACAAGGGCATAACTTTTCCCGCCGCCCGCCGCGCCACCACCGAATACAACATCTACCGATGTGCTCGTGTATGCCTCCTGAAACCCTGGATTAGGTTTGATTATTATATCTTCATTGCGTTCCGTCATACTGCAAAAGTATAAATATATGACCTTATAAGCACCTCTCGTTCCACTCCTTATTTGTCATACGACAAATGCTTGAAGTAAAAATCTTTATCGTTATTTCGTTAAAGTTTACCTTTGCGTAGGTTTTAATTAAAATATCAACAAATGAAGTTTACAAAAGAACAGCTTTTAGACACCCTAAAAGAAAAACTCACAGAAAACGGAAAACACCTTTCCGTTAGCGAGAAAACAATCAAAAGTTTAAGTGATACCCACTATGACCTTTTGACAAATGAAGAGACAGAGTTGAATGATTTGGTCGGCAAGATATTGCCTTTGTATGTTTCTTTAAACGGAAACTACGAAAAAGACAATGCAGACTTTATCAAGAAATGGAAAGAAGAACATCCGGATAATACCCCTAATGACAAAAAGGATGACGCACCGGATAATTCCTCAAAAAAGTTGGAAGCCCTTATAGAAGAAGTCAAGGCTTTAAAGGCGAAAAACGATGAAAACGAAAAAATCAAACTTATCTCTTCAAAGAGAAGTGAGCTGCTTAAAATGTTCAAAGAAAAAGGTATAAAAGATGATAAATGGACTGAAAAGTACATGAATAAACTTTCCTTGACTGAGAACACGGATATTAAGAAAGAGACCGAAGATGCTTTAGATTTTTACAATCTATCTCACTCAAAAGGCGGAATATCTACACCTGACAACCCAGACTCTAACGGTAACGACAATCCTATATCTGCAAAAAGATGGGAAGGTGTAAACAAAGTCCTTAATAGGTGAAAAGTATAATAAATTTTAATATCAAAAATTATGAGTGATTATTATTCAAAACAAGCTTACGGTGGTGCATTTGTCGGCAGAACGCTCATTCAGGCACATGGTAACATCGGAGGACACAAGAATGTCTTTGTTAAGCTCGCCACGAGCGGAAAGAAGGCATTGTGCTACCCTACATCGGGTGGAGTTCTTGTAAATCCATTCCCGGGTCGAGCAAAGATTTATGCCGGAGATATTTGTGAATACACACCAAATCAGGATACATCACATGGCGCAAGTGTGAAAGTGTTAAAGTATTACGAACTGGCAAAAGATGCAACTACTACCGACACTACGTATAAGTTTGTTCGCGATGGTTATCATCACATTCCGTTTGTTGGTGATAATATTATGGTCGGACAAAAAGACTTTACCATAAAAGCTGTTGGTGCTACAATTACAAAGGTTGAAAAAGGTGTAGAAGGTTCTGTTGATGTTTGGAATGTAACAGTATCTGTAACACTTGGAACTCAACAGAAAAAAGGCGATGTGTTCGTTGAAGCAGAAAAGGCTGGTTCAAGCGTTCTTCCAATGGTAACTAATCCAAACGCTTATTCAGACAAAGATGCAGACTTTCTTTACGACCCACGTACTGGTGATACAGATTACGATGGTGCTCTCTATCTGTTTACGCCTGCATTAGCAAACGAGGATACAATCATAGACCTTGTGGCTATTGGAAATCTTCCTCCTGCTGTACTCGCACTCAACAAGAGCCGTGTAAAGAGTTGGTTCTGGTTTAACTAAACAAGCGGACAAAACAACACTATTAAGACTTTAAATTAGACGATTTATGCAGAGATTTGATTTTAACAATACAGATTACGCTCTGTTGTTTAGATCTAAAGATGGCGGAAACGAACTGTTTCAGTCCCTTGTAGACAACACGGAGATACTTAACACAAATGAAAACTGGGCACTCTCACAGGGACGTATCGCAGATGTCCCAACACCAACCGATGATAAAGGTGTTGCAGCATTTCAGATTGAATCATACAAGCTGAAAGCCGCACCTCTTATGGACTTGCGTGCACCTCTTGGTGAATCAAACCAGATGGATGCAGAAGGTTTGGATATTTACACAGCTTCAATTCCGGACTTTATCGCAAGAGGTTGGGTTGAGACCGCAGCGCAGCGTGCTTACAAAGAGAGAATTTTCAATCAGTTTGGCAATTCAGACAGACTGCTTGCTCGTTGGATAGAAGACACCCTCGTTACAGGTTTGAGTTCAGCAAAGGCAACTCTAAACAACATGACGGGACAGTTGGAAACAACAGGTAAGATTGACTATGTAGGACTTGGAGCCGGTGCTTACGCAAGAATCCATAACGCTAATATTCCAGAAGAGAACTTTGAGAAGGCAGGCGAAAAGGTCTGGACTGCTGCTGACTGCAAAATCCTCACACAGATGCGTAAGAAGGAGGACAAGTACCGTGATAGTCGCGGCGGTTACAATGGTCCACTTGTTTGGAAAATGACAAAGAAGTTCTACAACGAAACTTTCTTGCAGAATCAGGAAGTGAGAGACCTTTATGTAACATGGTGTAAGGCTAATTATATCGCCTACGTAGAAGGTATGCCAATCACAAACGAGCAGTTCTTGAAGTCTATTGCGGACATTCAGGGTATTTCTCCAATTGAGATTGTTACGGAGAAAGAACGCAACAAGACACGTACAACCGACACATTTGTACAGGGATGGAAAGATAATATTGTAGTGCTTCGCCCTGCCGGAGATGCGGTAGAGTTTAAGTATACCGATATTCTCGATCGTGAGATGTATTCTAAGTATGGCGCAAAGTCTATCGACTGCACGTTTGCAACTATGCTTAACGGCTTGGTTGTAGCAATGAATACTACTACAGACAATGGTCGCCTACAGGAGTGGCATACAGATGTCATGATGTCTGCTACACCTGCACTTCTATCGTTCACAAACCATGTGATTATAGACACAGCCGTAGCTGGCGACTAAATATAAAAACCGAACAATATCCAATCATTCATTATGGGAATAGCAAAGTTTGATATATTGAACTATCTGAGCGGAATGACAAACTTCGTATTCGACAAGGCGGTTCTTGAACGAATTGCTATCGAGTGCGGAGTCGTAGATGTGGAATCTTACACTGATTTGACAGAAGAGAACAAGGATAGATGCAAGATAATGCTGTTAGAAACAATTGTCTATGGTCCACATCAGACAGCATCCTCTACAAATCAGCATGGTTCATATACTCAAACTTTGGGTTCTCAAAGTATTACTACTGCATCGTTAGAGAATATCAAAGCCGAACTTCGAAGATTATACAACAAGTACAATGAGGAGGAAAAGCTTGAAGCATTAACTAATGGTGATGGTGAAATGACTTGGATAAACGAGCTTGATTATTGATATGTACACAGACAGAAATGCTCTGAAAGAATACGCTTACAAGGGAACGTTTTATAAAAACGAGACAAACACCCCTATTGACGGTAATCTACTTGGAGAAGATAGCGAATTTGAAGATGTTATACTTGTAACCAAGTGTGATATTCAGGAAACAAACAAACTTTTCAACTCAGGTGTTATTACTATGGGGTATACAATATACTTTCCAACACCAACCGACGACGAAGGAAACGAAAAAATACCTGAACATCTAAAGCCTGGTATTCGTTTCCGTGGAGACATGTACGGAATGGCGGTAGAAGGAATGGTGATAGGCGTATATCCAACACAGATGCATGGCTGTGTAGCATACATTAAGGGAACTGATATTTAAGGAAAAGATATGGCAAAGAAACCCCAACAAAGACTATCACGGATTGAGAACTTCTTTTCTATGCTTCTTGCACAGAAAAACCTCTCAAAAAATATAATAGTCGGAGAATTACCCCCGACCACCGATAAAGAATGGGACGATTTTGTGAATGTAGATGTAGGACAACAACAAGACTACGGAGCGTACACGAGTGGATATGCCAACATATATCTTTACGCAAGACCTAAGGGTAGCCCACTAAGAAAGGATATTAAAAACCTTGACAGAATGGAGGGTATTCTTGATGATATAATAGAGAACTCCGACAATGAGAATTATGTTATTCAGGAACTTTATAGGGATTGCGGTTATGATTCTAATAGACAGTTTCATTTTGATATGATTGCCGTTTCGGTTATAGTAAGATAAATCAACATAAAATTAAACGTTTAAACTTTACAATTATGGCAGTAAACAACACAGGTACTAATGCTTACAAGCTTATAAAGCCAAAGTACATCGTAGCTACACTATTCACCGGAAAGGAAACAGACGAAACCTCTCCACTTGGTGATACTTATATTCTTGAAGATGTTGTACGTGATACTACATCTATTTCACAGGATGATAATGAAACGACAGATATTGAGCGTGAAACATCAGATACCCCAATTACATCTATTGTAACGCTTGGTAAATGGCAGTTGTCTTCCGAAGTTGCTGATACCAACGGTACACTTCTCGCTGCACTTTGCGGCTTCACGTACGACTCTAAGGCAAAGAAAGCATACGCACCTTCCGGTTATGAGCAGAAATATGCAAAGATTGCTGTTGCTTTCACAAACCCAAAGGATGCAACAAAGCTCACAGCATTTGTTCTTCCAAAGGTTCAGCTTAGCTCAAAATTGACTATTGAGTCTTTGAACTCAAACTTGGGACGTATCGCACTTGCGGGAACAGCACAGCTTGTAACTGTAAAAGTCCCAGATGGTAGCTCGGGTTCTACTACTAAAAATATTAGTACACCATTCTGGACTGAGGAGGAGTATACTTTACCTACGGCTTAATATCTTTATATTTCTTTCATATATTTTCAAGGGGCGGTGGCTTTATTTGCCGCCAGCCCCTTTTTAATTATACTTATATGGGTAAGCTTTACAATACAATAATAAGCTATATTCTTGACTGCTTGGAAGAAGATGCAAAGCGTATACTTCAAGAATGTGTCGATGAGAGAGAATACGAGCATAGGACAAAAAATCTTTACGACTCGTACGGGTATGGTATTTACCTCAATGGAAGATTAAAGAGAAAAGGTTACTTATCAACATCTCCGCAAGCTACAGAAAAAAAGAAGTGGTACGGAAGAGTTGTGAAGGGACGGACAGAGATAAGTAAATATCTAAGAAGTGGATATTCTCCAGGTAATGGCATAGAATTGATTACCGTTGCAGCAATGCCGTACGCTGAAATCCTCGAAGACGGAAGTGGCAGATTAAAGCGTTCATATAGGGTAATAACAATGTCATTTCAGAAATTGACAGATATTTCGAAAATGTACAATGGTAAAGTTAAAATAATAAGATAAAAATATGGCAATATATAAAGTCGACAAAAGTGGATTAAAAGAGCAAGAGAAAGAGGATGCTAAAATAGCCCCAACATCTTTCCTTTCTGATGAAGCAATGGAGAAACTTGCTCAAATAATGAACGATTCCCCGACAATCGTAAAGTTAAACAATACAGAATGGAGAATACGTGCCCTTAAACCCGGTACACAGTGGCTTATTGCAGAAGAAGCATGTAAAATAGTCAAGAAAGAAAAAATGTCAATGGGGGATGTAATAAAAGAATTTTCCTTAAATCTCCCATCTGTAGCAAGAGTTATAACGTTAGCCTTACTTAACGACAAGGAGAGAATTTACGGAGAAGAATATCAGAGAGTTTACGATCAGCTTTTATGGGGAGATTACGAAGTTAAAGATTGGGCAACCTTGCTCGTTGAAATTCTAAATCTTATAGATGTGGATTTTTTTTTCGCGAGTACCAATGTGATACAGACCATAAGGACGCAAGCTCTGGGAAGGAAGAAACAAGCAGCCGAATTATCCCTTCAAGAACAGAATACGGACAAATGGTAGACTTTCTAAGAGCTAACACGTGGTGCTCGCAAGAAGAATACAAATGGCAAATGACGGTTCCACAAATAAGACTTGCATCTATTGATTTTACCCACATAGAATATATTTCCGATGAAGACAAGAAGAAAGACAAATTAAGTAATGCCACTGTACTTGATACCGCAAATCTGAATGACCTCGGAATACCAATTTTTAAACCACATAAAAATTAGATTATGGCAGATATATCAGCAATAGGAAGCGCACTCGTTATAGACGAGAAAGTTTTAAACCGAATTAAGGAAGCTGACGACCGGTTAGTTTCTTTACAAAAAACAGCAGATGATACAGCTAAAAAAATCGGAGCATCTTTTAAGGGAATGTCCGATAGTGTCAACCCTTTTCTTACATCCCTTGATAGTATTATTACAAAATTGGGCAATATTAGCACGGCGGCTACTAACGCAAGTGGAGGGTTATCACAGGTAAAAACCAACATCGGTAATATTAATTCTGGAACAACACAGACAACGCAAGGCATAGCAGATTTGGTAAATCAACTTTCACAGATAGGTGGCAAGGGCGCAAGCGGTGTCATGCAAGCTGTGTATGCCTTTCAGAGATTACAGGAGTCTATGAAAGGCAGTAGTGGTATGAATATAGCTCAACTGACAGAAGCAATAAATGATATAGATAAAAAGTTAAAAGACACTGAAAATCTACTGACAAAAAGCGAACAAGATGCTCTTGTTAAGAGAAAAGCTTTATTACAGGATGAACTTAAAGAACAACAACGCACTTATGAAGAACGTGTTATAGCTTTTCAAAAGGCTATTGATAAAATGACGAGTGCACAAGCTGCATACAACCAAAAACAGCAAAAGAACAAAGTAAACACCGCAGCACAAGCCACAGAAAAAGAAATAGAACAGTTGGAAGCTAAATTCAGAAATATGAAGGCTCCCGACTTTGGACAAACATACGAAAAAATACAACAATTAAAAGCAGAGTTAAAAAGCGTCAAGGAAGAATTTAGCTCTACTTTGGCAAAGATTATTGAACAAGATAATTTAAAAGCCGGAAAAACAAATTCTGCTCCAGCGTTAAAGAAAGGTGAATATCAAGAGATGCAACACACTATTGGTGTTTTGGGCGACAAGGAGAGAAGTCTGCAAGCTGAAATTGATGCTTTAACAGAGAAAATAAAAAAAGAAAATGCCGCATGGAGAGAGCAAAGACAGGCTTTGGCTGAAAATATAGAAATGCTCAAAAATCTAAAGGCATACAAATCAGATAGTACATCTTTAGACAACCAACGCTCCCAGAATACCCTTGCAGAGATGCGTCAATACTACAAAGAACTTGAAAAAACATCTCAGCAAGCATTAAAAGCTGACATAAAAGCCGTAGAAGAAGAAGAAAAGTTAGCGGAAAGACGCAAAAAAGCATGGGAAAAAGCAAATCAATCCACAAATACCTATGGACAACAGTATCATAATGATAGGCAAAAAATGTACGAGCAGGTGTTTTCTTCACAAAATACAACTACATCCATGGCTCTTGCTAACTCTTCAAGCGTAAAAACCCTGCGAGAGCACGTTGCTGCGATAAAAGAACTTCAACAGGCAAGGTTAAATCTCGATACCACAGATAAAAATTATAAGCAAAATCTTGAAGCTGTAAACAATGCTATAAAGCAACATTCTAAAGTGCTTAGGGACGCAGGTGTTAATGCACGTTCTCTCGGTGAGCAAACATCTTATCTAAGTGGATATATTTCACGTTTGGCACAACGTACAGCAGTAGTATTCTCTATGAGTGCTGCAAAAGGTTTTGTTGAGCAAATAGCAGAAGTGCGAGGCCAGTTTGAGCTATCCGAACGTTCACTTGAGGCTATTCTCCAGAATAAGCCAAAAGCGGATGAAATTTTCAATAAGACGGTAGAGTTGGCGGTTAAATCTCCTTTCCGTATCAAAGATTTGGTTGATTATACGAGACAACTCTCTGCATATAGAATACAAGGCGACAAGCTTTATGATACCACCAAACGTCTTGCAGATGTATCGGCAGGACTCGGTGTTGATATGGGTAGACTTATCCTCGCTTACGGACAGGTCAAAGCTGCTGCATACCTACGCGGAAGTGAGGTAAGACAGTTTACGGAAGCAGGTATCAATATGTATGGAGAGTTGCAAAGTTACTTCAAGGAAGTTAAGGGTGAGGCATACACTACGGCTCAAATTGTGGATATGATTTCAAAGCACAAGGTAACATTTGAAGATGTTGAAGCTATTTTCCAACGTATGACAGATAAGGGTGGCACATTCTATAATATGCAAGAGATACAAGCAGAAACACTTCAAGGTAAGATTTCCAACCTAAAGGATGCCTTCGATGTAATGCTTAACGATATTGGTAAGGAAAATCAGGGAGCATTTACGACAATGATAGATTTAGCAAACTCCCTTCTGAAACACTGGAGAGGGTTTAGTGAAATACTTCTACAAGTTATAGCCGGATTCGCTGGAATGAAACTAAAATCAATGGGTGTTTTTGATTCGATAAAAAAAGCATTTAGTTCAATGATGACAAGCATGAAAGCTCAAACGGCGGGTTTTTATGTAACAATGAGAACGAACGGTTGGAAGGCTGCATTTGCAGATACCTTTAAATCTATGGGTGCTGCAATCAAATCTATGGGTGCTGCATTAAAATCTATTAGCTTTGTTGCTATACTTCAAGGTATAATGGAAATATGGTCGGCTTATTCAAAATATAGCGAAGCTGTAGAAAAAGCAAACAGTGAATATGTTAAAGAGCGAGGCTACCTTTCCGGACTACGCGATGATTTCAATAACTTAACAACCGAAACTAATAACGCGGCTAATGCCCAAAAGAGACTAACTGACAATACCGCCAATATTGAAGCTCAAAGGAAAGTACTGCAAACCCTCATCGACAAGATGAACCAACAAGGCTTTGACATTAAAATAAATGTAGATACGTTAAATGAGAAAGAGCTAAAAAGTAAATTTGAAGAAGTCTCAAAGGAGTACGAAAAATTCCAAAGAGACGTAATGACTATACAAAAAAATGTTGCGGAAAATTCAGCATGGAACGCATGGTACACGCTAAGCGATGATATAAACAAAGATGCGAAAGATTACACAAATGCAGCACTCGATATTTTGGCAAAAGACCAGGATATTGACAATATGATAAACCAAATCAAAAATAGCTACGATGATTTAAGTTGGACATCTAAACAATATTATAAAACTTTAGCAGAAGGGCGTAAAGAGGGAGAAAACGACCTTGACTACTATCAAAGAATGGTAGATGTTATTAATAAAATAAGAAAATTTGAAGGTGCGCGCTCTCCTCTTAGTGATGCTTTTAATGACTTCGCAGGTAAGGGTATTATCAAGGATTTTGGTACTCTTAAAGACCAAGCTAAAGAGTTTGAGAATGAACTCGATAAGGTTATGGGGTATGTTAAAGAAAAGGGCTATGATAAACAGACCATAAAACTTCTTATAGATAGAACTGCTGCCGATCATGAATGGAGTCAGTATGCAAGAGATATGGCATATAAGCATTTCGATATACCTCTCAATATCGACAAGAAATCAGTAATGGATGATATATCGTGGGTCGATTTATATATCGCAGATTTCTTCAAAAAGAAAAGATATGGTATCAAGTTGTCTGTTACAGAATTAGAAAACACAGCCGCCGCTGATGAGTGGCTGACTAAAAGTAAGACTGCAGCAGAAGCCGCAAAGAAATGGAAAGAGGTTTACGATCAAATATCAAAGAAAAATGGCGATGCTCTCCCTGTGTCGGGGACTTTAAAAGATATGCTAAAAGGAACGTTGTATGAAAACCAAAGCTCTATTTCGAAAAAAGAAATGCTAAGCATCTTAAAGCAGAGGATTAAAGAGAGTACGGCTTATTCAAAAAAAGCATACGGTGTAGATCCTTTTGAAAAAGAAAATAATAAGGCAGCAAAACAGCAAGCAAAAGAGCAGCGTGATATTTTACAAGAGCGCATTTCTTTGATAAAAGACATGAACTCAAAATACAACGAGTTGATAAAAACAGAAACAAAAGAAGCTGCTCTATCTAAAACTCGTAAATATTTTAAGGAAGCAGCACAAAATGTAGGATGGAACGCATACAACATTTTACCTGATGATAAGTCGGCTGCAAAACAAATAGAAAATCTCGGAAAGCAGTATAAAGAGATTTCAAAGAAGGGCAATGCTTTTAGAGTTGCCGCAGATATAAAACTTAACGTCTCACAAAAGGAGTACGAAAAGATGAAGGAGGATATTTCACGCAATATAGATGAAACATTCTCTGAACTTGACTTATACAAGAAACTCAAAAAAGAAGGATTGTCAGATAATATCATTAAGGGAATATTTGGCGATATTACAACGTCTTTTGATGATTTACAAAGTCGTATCGATGATGAGTTTAATAAATATATTACACGAGCCTACGAGGAAAAATACGGAAAAGATTACAGCAAATGGGGTCAAGATGTAATTGATCAGTATAACAAAGAGCTCGCTAATACATCTGCTTATATTGGTAATTACGGAGAAGATGTGGCTAAAGCCTACAAAGACAAATCACAGAAGGTAAACGAAAAAGTCAAGCAAGATACTATTGATACATTTTCTGAACTGACAAAGGCTTACAAAACACAACTATCAGACCAATTACAACTCGACACGTGGTATATAGAAGAAAGAGGCAAAATACAAGAGAATGAAAATCTTGCAAAAAATCCCCAATTAAAAAAACAGTATCAAAATAATCTCAACAAACAGTATAAACAAAAGACAGATGAGAACACCTGGAAGGACTTCACGGGAAAAGACTCATATATCGAGCTATTCCAAAATGTTGAACAGGTATCTGTGGTGGCTATAAACAATATGCTGGCACAACTTGAAAGGATGAAAGATGCTCTTAAAAACCTGCCGCCCGACAAACTGAAAGCAATCGTAGAGCAAATGGATAAACTCAAAGAAGAGAAAGCAAACCGTTATCCCTTCTTGGGTATTGCTGAATCCATTAACGAAATAACAAAAGCTCAAAAAAATTATTCAAAAGCAAAAGAAGCATACGATAAAGGGTTCGATGAAGCTCAAACAAAAACGAATAATGCATATAAGGAGTACTTGGAACTCTTAAAAGAAGCTAAAGAGATAGAAGAAGATGATAATGCATCCAAAGAAGACAAAGAGGCTGCAAAACAGCGCGCTATAGAAGCACAAGAAAAATACAATAAAGCGTTGGAAAAATCAAGCTCTCTACAAGAGAACTACTCCGGCTCTTCACAAAAACTTTCTACAGCATGGTTGCGCCTTGCAGATAGAACAAAGAAAATAGGTACATATATAAGTTCTTGTACCAAAAATATTTCTGCACTATCGAACGCATTAACCGGTAAGGCTTCAAGTAGTATTACAAAATGGGGAGACGCAATAGAACAGACGGTTGGAGGACTTTCTGATGCGGTAAAAGCTTTTAAAGACCTTAAAATTTCCGCAAAAAACAATCTTGGTGACGTCGCTGATAAATCTTCTGATCTTACATCCGATGTAGGACAGGCGGCAACAAAAACTATTGACACAATAGATAAAACAGTAGAAGGAGCTGCTGGTGCTATGGTTTCGACTTCCGCCACGGCTTCCGCAGCAATCCAAACAGTCGAGAAGGCATCTGTTATTCTTGCTATTATCTCTGCCGCATTACAAATAGCAATAGCTATTGCTAATCTGTTTAATGATGAAAGTGATATAGATGAAGAAATAGAACGCCAAGAAAGGCTTGTTAATGATTTACAGCACTCCTACGAAAAGCTTAAAAAATCAATGGACGATGCTTTCAAGATAGACGATTTACAAAAATTCAACCATCAATCCATAGATGCACTGGAAAAGCAAAAAAATGCGTATAACGCTATGATTAAAGCAGAGGAAAGTCGTAAGAACTCTGACAAGTCTAAGATACAGGAATATAAACAAAAAATTGAAGATCTTGATGATACAATCAAAGAGTTAAAAGAAACCATGACAGAAGAACTTGGAGGCTTTGGTTCGGAAGCCAATTATAAGGCAGCAGCCGAAGCTTTTGCAGAAGCATGGGTAGATGCTTTCAATGAGGGTAGTGATACCCTTGACGCTCTAAATGATAAATTCGATGAGTATATTCAGAATCTTATAACAAAGCAAGCAACACAAAGGGTTGTCGGAAGACTTCTTGAACCATTGCTTAAAGAGATAGACAACGCTGTTTCTGAGGGCAGTGAGGGTGGAAGTAATGGACTTGAGCTTACATCTACAGAACTCGAAAAGATAAAGAAACTCGGCTCACAGACTACAGAGCAAATAAATAAAACTTTAACAGATCTTGCCAACGTTTTAAATTTTAAAGGTAGTGGAAGTACAAGTTTGTCATCCTTACAGCAGGGTATCCAGTCTGTATCGGAAGCTACAGCGCAAGCCCTTGAGTCTATATTGAATAGCATGAGGTACTATTTGGCACAGCAACAGGCAGACGTGAGAACCATTAGAGATACCTTATTGGAAAGATTAGGTAACACTATCACATCTGTAACACAAGACACAGCCAGTTCTCCTATTCTTGTAGAATTAAGATTACACACCGGTCTACTAACAGACATACGTGATACCTTGGATGCATGTGTTAAAACAGGACACAAACAGGGACGTAGTGGTATAAAGGTTTTTATGAATTAAATATCTTAAACGAGGTACAAGGTTTTACATCTTATACCTCGTTTTTGCTATATCCTGTATACAGTGATAATATAACGCACATTCCGTTAGCTGCAATCCCCTTGTGCATTGTAGCCAATACCGCTCTCGCTTTGTCGTTTGGAGATGTAATATTGCCCCAAATCTTCTCAATATCTTTATCTGTCCTCATAGCGTTCAAAAATATATGTTACACCATTATTGCCACCACCCTTATACATGGTAGCACAAAGGGTAACGGATTTCTCTCGCCCCCCCCGAAGCTGCTTGTGGATTAAATCCAATTGATGCTTTGCTGTCATTGCTCTCTTAATTCTAAAACAAACGGACGTAGGTCAAAACCACCCACTCCATGAGAATAATAAGCGGTAAGAGTTCCGCATTTCTCTCGGGGGGTATGTATAACTATTGACTTATATAAAGTCGGATAAAAAACTAATCTATGTTGCATAAACTTCTAATATGTAAGGTCTGTAACCTCTTGTATCATATCCTTTATGGTATGACGCTTCTATACCCCCCCCCGATAGAATATTCCACCGAAGAGAAAGTCCTTAGTCCTCCGTTAACCTGAGGATGTACTTGGTATTTTCTCATACAAACTTAAAATTATAGCCCTTACATTCCTGTTCGGGTCGCAACCCTTCCAATCATTCGCCATCAAAGCTTGACATTTTCTTTTTTTTGTCTGCCACGGCTTGAAATGGTCAAGTAGATATTCTCTCATAAACTTCAAGTAAATAATTTATCTGCCCTCCCGACATTACGGAACTTGTTTTCGCATCTGGTCTACAGGAGTAAGCAAGCAGGGTGCATCTTGTGCCATATTTCCGTTCACCTAAAGAATATTCTTTCCATACCTTTTTGCCGAGTTCTGTGCGATATTGATTAAGTATTCGTTTTCTCATGCAATTCTAACACCTTTATTCCTAAACCACCGCCTGTGTCCGTTTGGCAGCAAATTGCCCCCCCCGTGAACAGAATAGAACCTATGCCGTTGTCTTGCGGTGTTTCCCCACTCATGGTTGCCGTTTAATTGTATCGGTTTTGTCATAAAGTATTATTAATGTATTATCCTTTGCCACAGAAGTAAGGAAACTTGACTTTTGCCCTCTAAGCTCCAAACTTTGGCGGTGTGAAGAATTATGCCACTCGCCTTCTGAACGTCCTCTAACGGCTGCTGTATTAACTCTCATAAAGTTTCAATAAACAATCGCTTTGCGAATTATTCCCCGCTCCGTGAGAACCCACACATAAAGCTGTTGCCTTATTAGATTTTGCAAGCCCCCCCCTACGGCTAATCTTAATTTCTCTCATAAACTCTGATTATATACCCCCCCCGATGCGCTGTCTGTAAACACTGATGCTTTACAGAAACAAATGATATTGTACCAAATTCCGTAAGACTTCCTTTATGTCCGTCATTTTGATAGGGTCTTAATCCGTCTTCGGTAACTGATACACCATGTAATCTACATCCTTTCATATATTTCTATTACTCCTGAATGTTGCCTGTGCCCCGGAACATACCACCAATCCTTATATCTCGTGTTCAAGGCTGCTGATTTTTCAGTGGGGGGGGGTAATACCATTACCCATATTAAACGCTTGCATCCTCATATATTTCGCGAAGTCTTTGCTGTTCCTGTTTATACCCAAGCTCTGCCAGTTCATGTTTTTCATCGTTAGACAGGTATGAGTATTCATCTGAACTATTCAACCAATCAACGACCTCATCCATACTAACTTGCGGCTCTAAAAGATAGGCTTTAAGCTTCTTTTTATCTGTCCGTTCCATAAGTTGCCGAACGGTAGCATCTTTCAGATAATATTTTTCATCCGCCTTTTCTTGCAGTATATCCTTGATTACAAGCCCTCTGTCTTCTGGTTGTGGAATATCCGTTTGCAATGGGGGCAAGGCGAATGGATCCTTGTCGTCATAGAACAAAGAGTCTCCCGCAACTTCCTTTGTCCTTATGTTAGTCCAATATATACGTCTTCTGTTTTGTGCCGATACCAAAGCGGAATTGATATGAACGCCACGCACACCGATAGCATGGGAAAGACACCTTTCCCACTTCTCCAACATCTTGACGTTTTCAAGAAAGAAATAAATATCCGGATTATACTTAAGCAATTCTGTAAGTATTCGCATGTATTCCCAAAATAGATAAGATTGCCCTTCAAACTGAAAGTTCTGTGATTTTAATTCAAGGTATCTATCAAGGGTGTAAATCTCTTCACCTTTCTTTGTACTCATACCTTTCATCTTGCCAGAAAACGAAAAGTTGGTACACGGTGAACCTCCCATAATTATATCGGGAACACCATATTTTTCTACAATTTCATCAACATTCAACTCCGTTACACTACCTAACTGGATAGTGTCAGGAAAGTTATGTTGAGTATTGGCTATTGCGTATTTATCAATTTCAGATGCAAGGTAGGTATCTATTTTTGCACCTACGCCACGGAGAGACATTTGCCCCCCCGAAATTCCGTCAAACAATGACAAAACCTTAATACCATTCAGCTTTTCTTTTGGTATAAAGCTGAATATATGCTTAATTGTTTCAATGTTCCATCCGTTCCCCAAACCTTTATATTGCTGCGTTTCAGATGTAACAAATTCATAATCATGCGGTAATGTTTGCAATTCTGCACACTCTTGTGGAGTCAGTCTACGTATTGCAGCAACGTATTTTATTCCGTTAACCTCGAAGTCTACACCCTGTTTATTATCCGGCATAGTCTTCTTAAAATCCTCAAACTGCTTCTCTTTTACCTTGCAGTAAACCTTTCTTGCTATTTCTTCTTTTCCCATATATTCAATACTAAATTATCCATTATGACAGTAACAATAGTACCACTCTTTAAGTCGGGACGTACTTGATAGGAACACATGGATGAACGGTTATACCATTTGTTTCTTATTCCACTATCATACTCCTTCCGAAACATTCACCCCAACTCGTTACGATACTTATTTAGGATGACTTCAACCATTGGCTCTGTTTTATATCGTGTCGATTACAAGTTGCATCTTTTCCGTTAATAACTTCTACATTAACATCTCCGTAACAATACAATTCAAGAATACCGTCATTTTTAATTATCACATTTGACACTTTGCTAAGATACAGTTTGCAAATACCACCTTGACTATTGTGTATCACGGAACAATCCCCCAAAACTAAATTTATGGTTGCGGGAAGAACGAACTCAAATCTCGGATTTACAAACATTATACTCGTATATCCATCTTTATTCCTTAAATACTGACCGTGTACATAATTTCGAAAGATACTCTTTTCAAGGAAGTCGAAGCTTACTCCCCAACCGAAAGCCATAGCGTCAGCAAGAAACTCAACTCCATTGCTATCAAGAGCAAGATCCATGACTTCTTTTTCTGTCCTACACGCATCCCACAAGGCTTTATATTTTCCACATAAACCTAACTTTAAAGCATTTCTCTTTAATGATAACAACTCATTACTCATATCAAAGCCTTTCTCTTATTTGATTTAAATACTTTATATACATCTTGTCGTATTCTATATACATCCTTGCCTTTTTTACACATCTCATAACACTACGCTGTGTAAGAGATGTTAATGATGCGAGTTGGTTATAACAAACCGCATATCTATCGTGTAGTATATATAGACACAGGTTTCTCGCAACAGCCCTTTTTAAAGGAATATTGCCAACACCGACATAAAGCTCCTCGCATGGTGTCTCAATAACAAAACATACAAGTTTTCTAACCTTTTCCTCTATATACTCTACTAACATTTAATGCTCTTTAAATATATTACCAAAAATAGGCGACCACTGCTTAGCGTTCTCATCCAAGAAACCTCTCTCAACAAGCATATCACGCATTACCTTTGGGCAACTCGGTAGTAATATATGTGTTGAGTTACTGTTTTTTCCCGGATTTTTTACTTCAAATGCTTTAAGCATCAGATGTGGAATATCAGAATGTTTACGTTTAGTAATGTAATTCTGAATGAAAGGTATAAAAATACCATCACAAACAACACCTCGCGCATCTTCTGCCCGAACAATTCGACAATCTTTGAATCTACCAAAGTCTATATCTATATAATCACCCGGATTTACCCAACCCATATCAGACCTCCTTTTCTTTCTTTATTGCATCTACAACAATCTCATTTGCTATTGCTTGCTGTCCATGCTTGAAATTTTCTTTTAATTCCTCTTCTGTTTCGGGAGAAACTTCACTATTCATAATATCATTAAGCTCTTTTGTCTTTTCTGTAAGATATTGCAAGCGTTCTTGTGAGAATTTTGCAGCTTCCTCCATATCCACAAAAGCCACAATAGGATGCGTAAGATTTGCTTCTGTCATAATTATTTCGGCATCAAGAATATCAGCATACGTTACACCCGTACCTGGATATTCTTCTTTTTCGTGTCCTTTTGTCGTCTTATACATCTCAACAAGATTACATAGCCACATATACAAATTGGTTTCAACAACTTCTCCGTTTATATTTGTAGCCCAGGCTTTTGTTCTTACTTCAAAACCTGTATGGGTGTGAAATATTGCAGCGTCTTTTAATATTACCACGATAAAACGATCAAAATCCACAACATCTTTTAGCTTACTCTTATCAATGCCCTCTATTGTGTTAAGTAGTCCGGCATTATTATCAACTTTCTTCTTTTTTGCCATCTTTGCCATAATATTTTGATTTTATAAGTTCTTTCTCCTTCCATACTCGCATATCAGCGTAGCATCACACTTGTTGTCATCCATATTCTTGCATTTCAATGTCCGTCTGAAATCTACGTCAGGAAACAGCCGTCTTGCAGCGTTTATGGATGTCGGCTTGTTGTCTACGCTTCTCTTGCCATCCTTGCTTTTATATACCTTGTCTTCCGTTATCCACATCTCTTTCTGCCATATCTTTGGCGGCACGAGGTGATACGGAATACCCAAAGCGATAAGAAGTCCCTGCAACACTCCAAAAGTCTCTCCAAACGAGAATGTAGCCTTCGCCGATGAACCGGACACGGCATGGATACTCTCCATACAGCAGACACATCCGTCTTCCGCTAATGTGGCGGTATTCTTTAGAAATAGAGCTACATCATGGTAATTATTCTCCGCAATGGAAAGAAAATCTACAACTTGTCCTTTTATGACTGTTATATAACCCTTATTTCCAGGGTCAATGCCTATATACGTCTTAATCATTTTGCAACAGTTTTATTTCATCCTGTATATAGAATACCGCCTTGCGCAGATCCTCGATACGCTTTTCCTTTTCAGACTTATCACCATCAATCTTGCCTTTTCTCATCAAATACTTCAATGCATTTCCGATAGCAAAATCAAAATGCCTGCAAATATCCAAAGGCTCAACACCGCACAAGTCCTTTAGCCAAGAGTAATGGAATGGATGATTAACTTGATCCACCTTTGTTTTGATATATTCACATCCTTTTTGATGTAACATTTCCTTGTCTGGTTTCATGTAAGCGATAGTTCCATACTGCATAATAAAGTCAAGACAAATATCATAAAACTTTTCTTCTTCTACCGTTTGAAGTGATACATGCGCAATTTTTAATATAGTATTTATACTGACTATTGCAAACATTGGCTGATTTTGAGATATAAGAGTTATACTATCACCTAAACATGTTTCTATATTTACGACATATCTATCCGGGATCCAATCAGCACCATGCATTTTCGCTTCTAAACGTACCTGTTCGTCTTCGTCCGGTAGTGTAAAACTCAATCCTTCTTTTATATCTTCTTTCTTAATCATACTCTATCCCTATTTGTTTACAAACATGCGCACCATTCTTTGTAAGCCTCTTTGTTACTTAAAGACATAGCCTTGTCGAAAGAAATACTCTTATCCGAATAGAAAAGGAATATGTTATACTTCCCTTGCTTTTCCAAGTCCCGTTTTATGTAATGCGCATAACCCACACCTAAAGCATTGATAGCATTTTCTGCCTGAAAATAAAACGAATCATACTCTTCATAATAAGAACCTTCTTCGTACACTTCACACATAATGCCTCGTGAGCACAATTCGTTTGACTTACATGTTCTATCAAGCTCCGTCAAATCAACACCTTCAATGGTGTCTATCTTATCCTGACTTCTCCAGCCATTTTTTTTTATTACCTTGTAACAATAATTCCTCAAAATTATCTCCTCCCTCATTTTATAGCGTCGGTAACTCTTTATCGCCCGTAGTTCCAAACAGAAACTCAGATGCTTTGGCTATACGCCCATACTGCCCGATAACCTTAGAACGCTTCCTGTCTTTCATTTCCTTGCCTGAATTATCCAAATCCTCACTGCCATCAGCTCTAAAATCAGTAGATACCTCACGCTCATCGAGAGCATTTTTCCTCACATCTTCCTCTAAATTTCTAAGCTGTCTATCAATAAGAATATCACGTATAACGCAATTAAGCTCCTCACCTTTGGTTTCTCTAAGCAGACGTTTATCAACAGGACAGGAGGGCATATAAAGCTGCTCCGTAGCTTTTATTCTCTCTTTTTCGGGAACACTAAAGACGCCATAGTCTTCGAGATACAGATACGGGTAAATGTTCATCACTCCCATTACGGGAGACATTCTGCCACAATCGAGAATAATATTAAGCATCCCATGTCCATTCCTTCTTGCAATTGCGTAGCTCTCATCAAGGTTACGCTTTCTGACAAGGATAATAGCTTCTATCCAAAAATTATCATCCTTATCTTTACCCTTATATTGTTTTGGTAACTCTTTCAGGTGTGCATTTTGAAGAGCTATCGCCAAAGATTCTTCTTTAATCCTCATGTTATATCCATTTTACAATAGTTTCCCCCTTATACCCTTTCTGCCACACGAACCAAGCGTAACATACACAGGAGTTTGTTTTATAAGTGCTGAAATCCCCATTTTTGGCACAATTCTGCCGTTCAGAGAATACATATACCATTTTTGGCGGACTTGTATCAAAGAGCTTTCTTCTTGCTTTACCTTCAAGGAAAGTTAGTTTTAAAAACATTGCTACCTTGTTGCCGTTAGGGATGTACGACAAAGCTTTTTCTGTAAACTCCTTTGCTTTTGAATATGGAGGATTGGTTATTATATCACCCAACCAACTTCCACTGCCCGACAAAAAATCAAGGACTTCATTTCCCATACGGTCTACTATATCACTCTCACGGACATTCTTGCCGTACTCTTTCATTTTCTTTGACAGATGTCCTTCTCCGCATGCAGGCTCCCATATATTATCAGAAAATTCTTCTCTTTTAAAGAGTGCATCTATCGTTACAGGGTCTGTAGCGTAGTAATCCCTTTCCGCTCTTTGCTCTTTAGAGTGATTGGATGCACCAATTATCTTGAACAAATCACCCGGTTTGCCTTTCCAATCTTTATCATTCATCTGCACCCTCCTTTCCTCCGTTTTCAAGCCATTTCTCTATTGTTGTATCATTCATAGAAAAAGTCTTACCAAACACATTCGTAAGCTTTATATCACATTGCAGATACGGAAAATCTTTAATCACGTCGCTTTTAGGCTCTACTGCATCTGTAATATAAAACAAGGCTTTTCTCTGTCTGTAATCATCATGCCATAATATTAAACACCCCTCAATCTTTGCAAAGAAATCCGCCCATGTATTATTCATTGCAGCCACCTGTTCTGTTGTAGATATTGATGCGGATAAATCCGGATTACAGCCGAATATGTACAAAGACAATGTAGACGACGTTTGTTCTCTTGCCACTTTCTCAGAGATGTACACCCTCGCGGAGTTTGCTTCCGGATAACTCTCCACGTAAACACCTTTCTGTTTACCGATAGCATTAAGACCGGTCATAGCTTTATATCTGATAAAGCCGTAATCACCCTCCAGGCTTGTGTCTTTCTCATCTAAGGCAACATAAACCCCATCTTTCTTCTTGTATCTCCGTATGTAAAATTTCTTCTCCGCCATGCTATATATATTTACATAACACAAAGTTAGTTGCAATCCAAACAACAACAAAACATAATACTATACACTATATATATAATTATATTAATTTAACAATTATCGCATCTATATATATTAAAATATTTAACAATGTACGCATATAGATAAGGGTTATCATATATCTAACCATATATTATCATATAGTTCAATATATGTGTAGACAATAGGAACAATGATAATATATGAACATATATAACCCTTATAGAAGTAAAGACATACGTGCCCTCCGGATAAAAAAAACACAGCAAAAGCGAAATAAAGCGTTCTAAGACGTTTTTACACGGCAAGACCTATAATTTACCACAGAAAACATAAAACTCGCTTAAAACGACTTAAAAGTGGATTAAAACGAATCTAACGACACGTATGTACTTGCTGAAAATAAAAAAAATAAAAAAAATTTGGAAAAGAGCGGGTTCGGGTGCTGCTCCCTGGTCGCCGGGGGGGGTGGATGCAAACTTTATACGGTGCATAATATAGGACTATAGAGCATATAATAGCGAGCATATTGCAAACGAAACGAACGTTACCCACGGAATATAAGCATATCAAACGCAATATAAGCGCATATAACAGCATAATATACTGTGCACACTACATTACACGTACAAAGACCTCAAAAGACGTTACACACACTTATATTGCATGCGTATATGTACTAAGGCGAATTGCATACTATCTTACATATAACTTATCTCCAGTATACTGCAGCACTCCAATTTTGCGGTGGGAGATATTTGCGCTTACATTACGCGACTGCAATTACATGCATATATATTATATATAATAGGTGTAAACACACGTTTTTCGCTATATTTGTCAAGATTTTAAAAAACATACGCTATTTTACAAAGATTTTTTGAAAAACTCTTGCATATATCAAAAATCCGCCGTATCTTTGCAACGTAAAATTTAAGGGACACGATTCAAAGCAAGAAATCAACCTTATAATATTACATTCGGTCTTTGACTTACTTACAATACGCGGTGCAACGACGTATATTATACGTGTGGCGTGAACGGCTGACAATTGCAATTATACGTGTATAACAGCAAACAGGCATGATACAACACGCGATGTATAATATATTGAGACTCAACGCGGTAAATATACTCATATACATATACGCATAACAGCAGCGTAATATAATATGCTGTTAGCCTTATAGTGCTTAACTATATAGTAATACAGGCTACCAGACGGGCGGCGTTTGGATATTAGGTGTAAAACCTACTGTTCCAGGGATTATTGTACCCTACAATTAAGTAGCGTTTAGGTGTTGCCTTATAGTTGTTTTAAGGTAAAAATCACCACAAACAGTATTATGCGGAATAAGTAAGCGGAAACAACACAAATCTAATTAGCAATTACATCGCTATATATTACATTATGATAATGATAATAATCATAACAGCAACAATATATACATATATCTAATTGCATGTAATTAGTGGATAGGTATGGTAGAGTCGTATGGTTATAACAATACAGATATGGAGTACATCAACGGATGGAAACGGCTGTATATAACTATATAGATAGCTACAGATTATAGGGTGCAACTCCCTATAGTACCACAAAAATAAAAACCCGACTCAATTGAGCCGGGCGTACAAAATACGGAATAATCCGTATAACTTGCACGATTCAAAGCAAGTGCAAAGTTAATCGTATTGTTCCGTATCTGCAATAAGGGAAACATTTATTAACAATTAAAACAGATACAATTATGTGTAAACTTAATCAAAGTAAATTACGCGCTGCCGGTTACACGGCTTTTGAGATGCAGGTTGCAAATTACATCCTGGATAATAATCTACAGCCAGGTGTAACGTTTCGGGGCGTTCCGGGACATGATAGGTACGGCAAATCACCCGAAACAATCGAAGTAAACGAAAATAACGAAAATACGCTGCAATACACACGGAATACCGCCCGCGAAGGCTTAAAAGTCGTTACTATAGATATTGCAACGTATGCAAACGGAAACAAAAATATTAACAATAAAAAACAGAATAATATGAACACTAACAATAACAACAATAATAACAACAACACAAACACAAACAATAATATGGATATTAACAACATGCTTGCATCTTTGTTTAATCAGCAGCAGCAAGCCGGATATGACAAAGCAAAACAGGAATGTAACGAACAAATTGCAGCTTTGCAAGCGCAAATAGAAGAACTAAAGAACAAGCGTAACGGAACAATAATTAATGTTACGATAGACGGAAAACAGCATAAAACGGAAACGGAAAACATCCTTAACGAACACTTTGAAGACGTACTTTGTTTACTTGCAAGCGGCGCAAACGTCTATTTGTACGGCCCCGCTGGTAGCGGCAAAAATGTAATGTGCGAACAACTTGCAAAAGCATTAGGAGTTGAGTTTTACTATCAAAATACTATATTAACAAAGTTTGATTTAAGCGGTTATACAGACGCAAACGGAAATTACCAGGAAACGGAATTTTTCAAAGCATGGAAAAACGGCGGTCTGTTTATGTGCGATGAGTTGGATAACAGTCAAGCAGAGGCTATAATTGCATTAAATGCAGCACTTGCAAACGGGTACTTTACATTTCCGGGGTACGGCAAACTAAAGAAACATCCAAACTTTTATTGTATTGCAGCCGGCAACACTAACGGCCAGGGAGCCACTGAAGAATATTGCGGCCGTTACCAAATGGATGAAAGTAGCCGTGATAGATTTGCTTTTGTTGAAATAAATTATGATAAACGAATTGAAGACAATATTTGCAAAGAACATGAAGACGTTGCGGCGTTTGTTCGCGAACTGAGAGCGGCGGCAGCTCAACTACAAATTAAATTGATAGCCGGATATCGCGCCATGAACAACCTTTGCAAGTTTTACGAAAAAGATACAAAGTTTGTGCTAAACGCTTTTGTGTTCCGTGGAATGAATAAAGATGATATAAACCAAATATTCGCTTTGCTTACTTGCAAGACAAACAAGTACTATAAAGCAATTAAAGAGATACTAAAATAAATATTAATCCGTGCACTCTATATAATTAGAGTGCACACAATAAAAAAAGAAATTATGAAATATATAACCGAAAAATATAATAGTCTTATAGACTTTAAAAAGTCGTTAGAACGCGAAAAAATAGGCTTTATGCCTTATGGGTTTAATAAAGAGTGGAACGGCTGCGAAAGTGAACAGCAAGCTAACGAGTTGTTGTTATACGGTGATCAAAAGTCAGTACAATTAATTCGGACAAAAAATCAGAAACGTTTTAAAAAAACGAAAAATACAATTTATACATCCCCTATTGGTTTTACCCCGTGTATGGGTTCTGTTATGGCGGGACATCCTAATAATATGTATAATATCCGGTCTGAGAGTTATAAAAACAGCAAAGTACTAAATTATTTTTATGCGCTTGATGTTGATCATAGAGTTTCACACGAAAAAATTGCAGAAGTTAGCGCAAAAATATTAAATGTTGTTGCAAGTTTGGAAAACATGAATTATAGAGTTAATCTATATGTAACATCGGTTTGCAACCCGGTTGTTTATGGTAAATCAAAAAAAACGGACTTGAATACACTTATATCTTTGTTTGTCAAAATCAAAGATAGTGGCAAGCAACTTAATATCTCAAAAGTGGCTTTCCCGCTTTCAAACCCGGCAATGTTTCGCTGGTTTGTGTTATCCTGGATTAGCCGTGTCAAGAAGAACGTTGTAAATACAACGGTGTTAACCTTTGATGAATACAGCACAAAAACTATAAAAGAAAGTATAAAGAGGAATTTCAAAGGTGAGTTTTATCTTGACTCTTATTATACAGCGGAAAACAAAACAGAAAAAGAAATATTAGAAGACATACTGAAATAAAATCCGTATCGGTTAAAAGCCGGCATCCAGGTGCAAGTCCCGGAACGGAACAAACATTAATAACTAAAAACAAATACAATTATGAAAGTAAATGTAACATTCAGTAGCGACAAAGAAAAGAGTAACTTAAAAAAGAGTTTAGTAATTGTTGCAATTTTTGCATCCTTTGTTTGTGGGTGCCAAATTGGATATAACGGCGCAAACCATAAAATCCGTATACTGCGCAAACAATACGCTGCAATAATCCAGGAGCTACAAAGTAGTAATGAAGACTTGCAAAATAATTGGAATAACCTAAACAAAGTATATAGAGAAAGAATATATAAGAATATTAATACTAATTTAGAAAAATAATGATACTATTATTATTTATTGCATCTTTGATTATGTACATCGTTGGTGTATACGTCGGTGTACATATCAAAGAATTTACTACAGAATGATTTTAAGCCGTTCTAACGGCTTATCTTATCAAAGGCAATTCGCCCACCTTATAGTTTTAAACGTCTTAAATCAAACAAAAAAAATGAAAAGTATTACTTTAACAATTAAACAGCTTTGGTGCTTGAAAATAATCTTCAAATCCGTAATTGACGCATTAGAGAAAGGCAATAACGGGTATTACGTGAATAACAAAAAATTCTTTCTCGCATTAAATGCAAAAGAATATCGTTCATTAATAGAAATTGACAAAAAGTTATGATTATGAAAGAGTTAAAGAAATTGGTTGCATCCCTCAAGTTATTGGGGGTGGTTGCAAAAATTGAGAATACAGAAATTGAAACGTTACCAAACGGAACAAAGATTGAAACGTCTGAGGCGGTTATACGCAAAGATAATTGTATGTGGTATGTGTTTTTAGATACATCCGAAACGGAAACACGATATGAAGTACATTTTTATCTGAATGAATATTGTGTATACGACCAGGTATATTATAACTCCATATTCGGTGTTGTAAAGCAAATCTTTGTAGACTTAGAGCTAACCGAAAGCAAATAAAAAATCAGCCGTTGGAAAGCTAAAGACTTGCATCCTAAAGCGAGATTAGGAACGGCACAAATTATTAACTTTTTAATTTATAATGATATGGATATACTAAAAGCAGCCGTATATTGCGGCACGTACGGCAAATATAATGTCGGTAGTCTGGGTGGTGGTTGGTTACAACTTGCTAAATATAAAGACGCAAATGAGTTTCTGAAGGCTTGTAAGGAACTGCATAAGGATGAAAAAAGTCCTGAATTTATGTTTCAAGACACGGAATATATACCAAAAGAATTTTATTCTGAGTCTGAAATATATCCGGAAATATTTATGACTATACAAGCAATAAAGAGCATGAACGAAGAGCAACAGGCGGCTTTTGAAATCTACTGCGAAGAAAATGCAGCAATACCAGATATGTTTGACGTTGACGAGTTCTTTGCATCCTATAAGCCCTCAAAGAAACAAAATCAAAATAAGTTTAGTCCGGCCTTACTTGAATTTTTTAAAATAATAGAGAAGAATAATACAAAAGATTGGTTCGATTATTTCAAGAATAAAACCGCCGCGGTTTTAAAGATAGAACAAAACGGCGGTTATATAGTTTTTGAAAAGCCTCAAATTGAGAAAGAGTTTTGTTGGGGGTACGGATGTCAAGGATTAACACAAGAAGAAGCATCCGAACTTTGTAAAAATTTTAATGAGGATGATTTTATCGGTGAAAATCTATCCAAGTTTGATAGGGAATATGAACGAACGTTGGAACAATTAGACAAATATGAAGATATCACTATAGGCTTTGGTGATATATCTTATGGTTTTATTGAATGTTGGGTTAAAGATAAATTCAGTACACCCGATCCGAATAACGAAATAACCCTAAAGGGAGATAATGCATCCGCATTTAGAATTTTATATAAGAAAATTCTTGAAGAAATGAGAGAAGACTTCAAGAAGAAACTCAATACATACCTAAAGAAATACGGATTAACAAAAATCCGAAAGTGGACCTACTGGGCGGATGAATAAACTAAGGTAGGTACGGTTTTAAGCCGTTCGGGGTGGATGCAATGTTCACCCTACCTGCAAATTAATAATAATTTAAATGATACTATCATGACTACATTGGTAAAAGAAAACGAGCCTCAATATAAGGCAATAAACAACGGCTTTGCAAGTCTTTCGACAATAGAGCTATTGTCGTTGATAGTTGGTAATAAGGATGTAACAACAGAGCTTGTAGATAAAATTAACACGTTAAAAGATTTAGCAAATATACAGATGCAAGACTTATTGCGAATACCTGGAATAGGTAAGACAAAAGCCGACAAGTTGCTTGCAGCAATAGAACTTGCAAAGCGTTTATCTACCACTAATCATAACGATTCAGAGCGGTACGATAATGCGGTTGCTATATTTAACTACATGCTAAACAAAGTTGGTTATATAGATCACGAAGAAACCTGGGTAATGTGTTTGAATAATTCTTTTAAATTAATTAAAGCTGAAAGAATTAGCTCAGGAGGATTAACAGAAACCTGCTTTGACATCCGTCAGATATTAAGAGCAGCTTTGATAAATAAGGCAACAGTAATAGCGGTAACCCATAATCATCCGAGTGGAAGCCTACAGCCAAGCAAAGATGATGATAATGTTACAACAAAGCTAAAAACGGCAGCGCAAACAATGCGCATACATTTAATGGATCATCTAATAATAACTGATAGTGGTTATTATAGCTATTACGAGAAGGGAAAATTATAGTTTTAATGTTAATAAATGAAGGATTGGTATAAGGAGTTGAACAAAAACAGCCTACAACCGGATGCGAGTTCCGGTTACCAACTAAACAATAAAACAAAAAGATATGGACAATTTAGACATCTTACAAACCCTGTATAATAATCAATATGATACAAAGGGATAAAGTTGAGTGCTATGATAAAGGGTGCTTTACTTTAAGAGAAATAAACAAAAACCTAACAGTAGGTATTAAAAGAAATTACAGATATTCTTTAATAAACCTACAGGTAGGAAATAATTTCAGTTGTAGTTTTTCAGCTGAGTGTATATTTATGCTTGCATCCAAATTTGAAACAATATGCAAGATAAAGACAAAAGATAAATTCAAGATTACAACAGAATTAATAAACAACAAATATAAATTAAAAGATTATGGAACAAGTATTAAAAATTCCCGTGTGGAATATTGAAAGCGAAAACGGTTATAAACCTTTGACAACGTTCTGGGAAGACTTCTCAATTGCGGATGCATTTGGAGAAGATGCAGTAACGGATACTTTTATCAGAGCTTTCAAAGAGTGGAAAAATAATTACAAGTTTTTAACTGAACTTGTAATTGTGTTGAATCATAAAATTTTCCAATGGTATCAAGTCAATGAAAATCTTGCAAGAGATTATGACAAGCTTTACCGCTTTGCAAACGATTATGCGGCAAATAATCTCAAAGGCAAAGAGTTGGAATATTACTACTATGCAACGGATTAAATAATATAATATGGAAGCAAAAATATTTCAGCAGCTTTCTAAAATCCGAAAGCTAACATCTTTAATACTCTCCAGGAATGATTTATCACTGTATTCGGAATTAAAAGAATGTTTTGAATCCCTGAGCGAAAGAAGAGAGTATGCCTACATCTTATGTATTAACGGAAAAATCAAAAAACCGTTAGCCGTAAGTTGGTGGGGTACAGAAAAACAAATGAGGCAGACAAAAGCCGATATGCACGCCGCTGCATACGCTTTTAAGAAAAGCGCATCCATTCTTGTTTACGAAAAGAAAAATAAAACAGAGTGGAAATATGTAGAATTTTGCAACCTTTACAACTTCTATTTTCCACCAGAGATTACAATTACAGAAGATAATGAAATAATTTACGAAGAATAAACAATATATTAATAATATATACGTTATGGATAAAGTGAAAAGATATGTAATATACAAACGTGTTTCCACAAAAAAACAAGGCCGTAGCGGTCTTGGACTGGAAGCACAACAAGAAATGTGTATGAAGTATGTTAATACCATGCACGGAGAGGTGGTTGCGGAATTTCAAGATGTGGAATCCGGAACACACAGAGATCGCCCTGGGCTTTGGCAAGCAATAGACGCTTGCAAAAAGACAGATGCTACCCTTGTTATAGCCAAATTGGATAGACTTGCAAGAGATGTTGAATTTGTCTTCAAGGTGATTAACTCCGGTATTAATATATATTTTTGCGACATGCCTATCATTAATACTATGATTTTAGGTGTGTTTGCATCTGTTGCACAATATGAAAGAGAGCTAACAAGTAAGCGTACAAAAGATGCACTTGCTGCAAAGAGAGCACGCGGCGAGCGTCTTGGTAGACCTAAAGGTACAAGTATGGAGGAAGCTTGCCAGGCAAGTAGTATAGCACGAAGGAAAAGATCCTTAGATAATCCTGTAAACAAGACAACCTGGGAAATAATAAGGATGCATACTAATGACTTTTCAGAGGTTACGAAACCTAACATGGAAGCAGCTCTAAAGACCCTGAATAATATGGGCGTAAAGACGGTTAAAGGTATGGATTACAACATTGAAAGACTTTGGAACGCATACTACAACATCAAGAGAATGAAAGAGGGATTAGATAAATTTATTAACAAGAAGGAGGATTAAAGATGGCGATATTAATTTTCATCTGGATTGTCGGCACTCTCTTTGATTGTGCTATTGGTAGAAATAAATAAATACAAAATAATATTCAGCCCTACGCATCACGGTTAAGCGAGCAATTATGAAGAAAATAGAATTTGTTGGAGGTATTGCGAACGAACTTGCAGAAGTAATCAATGAAAACAATATACATATTACCTGTATTGAAGGTAATGTATGTGAGATAGATGATGATAATTTTGTCAAATTGCAAGCAGTTTGCCCTGCCGCATTTGATGGCAATGATATAATAGTAGTAACAGAATAACTACCATTAAATGGCTGCGCTATCGGCATGACGGGCAAATACAAACGATTTAAAAGAAAAACAATTATGGGATCAGGATTATTAATTATTGGAATACTCCAAGTAATCTTAATGTTTAAGCTATGGGGGATGTGTAATGATGTGCGAAAGATGAGAAAGTATTTCATACCGGAAGAAAGGCTATCATCCCAACAGTCTTACGATTACAAGGTAGGAATGAAAGTTCACGTGAACAGTCTTAATACAGAAGCTGTAATTACAAAGATGGGCAGCAGTATGGCTCACGTAAAGATTGCCAATGGTGGAACGACAGAAACATACCTATCCGACTTAACACCTATTGACTAAGATTTTTTAAAAAGCCCCTCCTGAGTGAGGGGCTTTTGTGTTTATTAACAAAATATCTTTAAAAACGCTTGCATGGTATTGGATAAATCCGTATATTTGCAGCGTTCAAAATATTCAGCGGTATAACGCCGCGTCTTCGTAAGGAGGTGCGTTTGTTGTATCATTACATTCGATTTATAGTAACTCTATATAAGAATTACTGCGCCGTGTCGGTGGATAGGAAACTACCACCGAGGTTTGCTGAAAACCTTGAACAACACGTAGCGCAGTTTTTTTGTTCTAAAATTTCAGTCAATGAATGAATTAACGATTAAAGAAACAATGAGTTCACTGCAAATTGCAGAGATTACAGGGAAACAACACAAAAACATCATGAGAGCCATTCGTAAAATGCAGTCAGCTTGGGAAAAAGTATGTGGGCGCAAATTTGAGCTTACATCACAACTCGTTGAAATGCCGAATGGTGGAGCAAGAAAAGAGGATTGTTATCTACTAAACAAGACCGAATGTCTATTTATTGCTACAAAGTTCAACGATGAAGCCAGAGCAAAGCTCGTTCTCCGTTGGAAAGAGCTTGAAGAAAAGAACAAACCTCAACTCCCTGCAACATACCTCGACGCATTAAAGAGCCTTGTTGCATCCGAGGAAGAAAAACAACAACTCGCCCTGGAGAACAAGCGGCAAGCCGAACAACTCGAAGCAAAGACAACGGAAATCACAGAGCTTAACACCGCCATTACAGAGATGCAGCCAAAGGTAAGCTACGTAGACACCATTCTCCAGTGTAAAGACACCGTACAGGTAACTATCATCGCACAAGACTACGGCAAGTCGGCAAAAGCCTTCAATATTCTGCTCCGCAACTTTGATATACAACGCAAGGTCGGCACGGCATGGGTCTTGTATGGCAAATATATCGCGAACGGCTACGTGCAAAGCAAGACATTTGCCTACACACGTTCAGACGGAACACAGGGAGTAAGAACCTACACCGAATGGACACAGAAAGGACGTTTGTTTCTTTATGAAACCCTAAAGAAACACGGCATCCTGCCACTTATCGAACAAGCATCTACTAACAACTAAAACAAAATCAAAAAAATGGGAAACAATAAAATAGAAATAAAGAGCGGAATACAAGAGTTGCTAATGAAGCTAACCGAAGTAAGGGACATTTTCGATAGAGAGTTCAAGACTACTCCCGAAAACGAGTTTATCCAGCAGATAGAAGTGAGCTTTGCCGACCACCTCGCCGACCTCACAGACGATGTTACAACCCTTGCAGGCTACAACATACGAATGAGCCTCAACTTATAAATTTTACCCCACGTTGCAAAGAAAAATAGTGCAATGTGGGGATTTCTTTTTTTTAGTTCCGTAAAATCTACGGATGTAACCTCCTTTGAAGTTTTCCCCAGAATTGGTAAAAACCTCAAAATCTTCCTCCATCGGGTTTTTGACAGAATTATCAAAAACCTCAAAATCCTCATTTTTCCTGAAACATGGGGTCAGCCGAATTTTCGGCACACCCCCTTTGGAGGTCTCTAATTACATCCAATATATGCTTGTGTTCTTTACCGAATTTCTCCACAACAATCAGGCTGTTTGTTATCGCCTGGTTATTTAACTATTTACCGATACTTTCTTAACTATTTTTATCAAACACAAAATTCATCAACTTCTCGTTAGCCTCGTTGATGGGCGCAAAATCCTTCTTGATATACAATTCAGTAACTTTCATTGCCGGGTCTGTATGGCAAAGCATATCATTCACCGTGTACTTGTCTATTCTTACATCGTTCAAGGCTATTGTAGCCATAGAGTGCCGTGCGGAATAGAACTGCAAGCCATTCAACCCTAAATCATCCGCCACTTCTTTCAGTCCTAAGTTAATCGCCCTGTTGAAAGATTCAGAAGAAGAAAATCTCTTATAGAAGTTAAACACCCTCTCCCCTGTCCTATCCTTGTACTTCTCAAACAAAGACTTTATCTGCGCCGGCACATTCACTTGCATCTCCGCCCCGTCGCTTCTCCTGTCCTTTGTCTTGTTGCGCTTGTAGACAACAGTAGAGCCATTCAGGACGCTTGCAGAGAACATATCGGTAGAGTTCATGCCCATAAGGCAGAACGACAGCCTAAAGCAATCCAGAGCAAGATCGTGGCGACTTTGCATCCCCTTGATAATCCTGTTGTCATAAGGTAAAGCAAATATGCGCCGTATCACTTCCAACGGCAACGCCCTCTTTTCCGCCACGTTCTGGCGCGGTGCGTGAAACTTCCTTAGCGAGTGTTTAATCATTATCACGTCATTATCCTCATCGTTGTAAAAATCCCTTGCATCGTTAAAAATCTTGACTATTGCGTTGGCATATAGAGATGCAGCCCTCGGCTTGTCAGACAAAGATTTTACAAACTCATTCATAACATTCACCGTTACCTCATGAAAGAGAATGTTGTCGCGTCCGATAAACTTCTTTAAGGCATTTACCGCCGTTTGGTAATTCTTTTTGCCTTTAGATGTAGATTCTTTCAGCCACTTGTTGGCATAGTCAGTAAACGACAATCCAGACTTATTCTTTGCCGTGATATAATTTGTCAGCTCATCGATACCAACATCGTTGATTTCAAGGTTGAGTTCAGATATTTTCTTCCTGTAATGCCTAATCAGCTCATCACACTTATCAACTATATTTTGGTTTTTAATTTTGAAAGATGGAGTTAATTCTTTCTTCGTTACATACTCGGTTGTGGGTATAAATCTTGTCTGCCTGTTATAAATCAGTCTAATTACCACATTCCACGTTTTATCGGCTCTCATCTTGCTTTTTCTCACCAGAGCCTTTAGTGTTACTGCCATATTCTTTTTGTTTTAATTGTTGGGACAACATTTGGGACAACATTTGGGACAACAAATCCCATTTACTTTTGAATTTTAAAGCCAATTTTAAAGATGTTCGTTGCTTTTGAAAGTCCCTAAAAAGGCGGTGGGCGTGCCTGTAAGTGCCTATAAATCAAGAGGGAAGCCCTATTTAAAAGACTTCCCTCTGATGGGTGGCAGGTGGGACTCGAACCCACGACATTCAGAACCACAATCTTATATTTAACTATCATAAACATCTGAATATTAGTTAGTTGCAATATTTCAAAGAATTTTCAGGACAACAAAAGGACGACTTTTTACTTTTTAGACAGTAGATTAATTATTCTGTCCTTATCTTCTATCCGTTCTTCAAGAAGTCTCACCTTATCCTCGAGGAGCTTTATTTTGTCCTGTAAAACTTTAGTGCTCTCCGTATGAAGTTCAACGTTATTCGTTTGCGTGTTGCCGTTGTTTACATTGTTCACGGTCGCATTATTATTACCGTAAACCCTATTGAACTCTTCGCTAATGGCATCAAGCTTTGCATCACCCTCGACACCGCACAAACCACAACCAGTAGTTAGCCACTCAATTGACACCTTAAAGAAATTGGCTACCTTAGATAAAGTCCTATCACCCTTTTTGCCGTTCGATATTCTAACAAGATTTGCATAATTTACATCGCAAGCTTCAGCAAGTTGTCTTAATGAATTATACCCATTATTATAAGCCAATTCCATCAAACGATCTTTAATAGTCCTTGTCATATTCTTCCTCCCGATTTTATTGTTAATAATGCGTTTTATTGCGAAAAATTGTATTTTATTCTTTAATCGTGTTAAAAATAATACCAAATATGCACTTTTATTGCATTTTATTTTGAGATATGTTGCGTTTTATGTACTTTTGCATTGTTCTTTTAAAGAACACGGGGCACACAAAGTGCAACAAAAGTGCATATATTAAATTATTTGCGCAAATATACGAAATATAAAGATACAAAACAAGAAATATGGTAAGAAAAAAACGCATAAGGTTGAAATATGGCAAAATACCGGAGCTTGCAAAAATATGTAATTGCAGTGTAAGAACAGTAAAACTTGCTCTTGCATGGAACTCTGACAACGACACCCAGAACCTAATTAGGGCGAGGGCTGAACAACTTGGCTTTATAAAACAATTCTAAAAAGAAGAAAAATGATAACAAATCAGATAATGAAAAGACCGCTCGCTAACTTCACTGTTGAGCAGCGTACAAAAGATAAATGGGCACCAATTAAAGGCTTGGAGGATTTTTCTGGACAGTATGTAGTTTCGACCACTGGAGAAATAATGTCTTTAAGAAGTTTTGAACCATTAAAAGGCAGCTTAAATAAAAAAGGATACAGAAGAGTTAATTTTCAAGACAGAATATTGGGGAAACAGGTACAAAAGCTTGTGCACAGAATTGTTGCAGAGGCTTTTATTCCGAACCCCTACAATCTACCAGAAGTAAACCATAAGAACGGCAATAAAGACGATAATAGGGTAGAAAACCTTGAATGGTGTACATCAAAATACAATTCATGGCACAAATTTCATGTCTTGGGCTACAAAATATCAGAAAGCACCAAGAAAAAACTATCCGAGAACAGGATCGGTAAAAAGCTGTCTCAGGAAATAAGGACAAAAATATCCATAGGACATATTGGTGTCAAACGTTCACATGAAAGTGTTGTAAAGACCGCAATGGCACATAAAATAAAAGTGCAACAATTTGATTTAAAAGGAGAATATGTAAACTCTTACAATTCGCTATCAGAAGCAAGTATTGCAACTGGTATAAGCCTATCGGGTATTAGTTCAGTTATTAATAAACACCAAAAAACAGCAGGGGGTTACGTTTGGCAGAACAAGTAGCAAACTATCTCCGCCGCAAGTTTCAATTAAAATACTTCTAACAATGAACATGACAATAAACGAGCTTGGTACATGGATGGCGGACTTTGTTCAGGTAGGCTTCATGGAAGCAGTAAGGGCGTACGAGCCAACATCCGATGAGCTAAAGCTGAAAGAGATAAAAGCCTGGTGCAAGGCTGCACTGATAGACTACGACAAGCTAACAAAGCTTATCAAAGCCGGCATGATAACAGCGCACAGAAAGGGTACGGCAGTAAACTCTCCGCTATACTACTCCAAAGCGGAGATAAAGAAAGCCGTCATACAGGCTAAACTCTCGCAATACATAACAGACAAGATGGTGAGAGAATCAAGAGTAATATAAAACACTCCTTATTAATAAATTAATAATTCCATTTAATATTTTTCTCTTCGGTTCGTGAGAATAGGAGAGTTTTAGAAAAGACTGGTGTTTTTCATATTATTATAAAATTTGTATTTGTTTCCCACCGAGACGGTTAACGACCGACATTCCAGAGCGAGACTGACGGTGTGGACGATGAAAGGATGAGTTCTTTGACATATTGATACAACAAGAGTATCGGGTGTAAAATAGTAACGGAGAGCATCAAGGGATGCCGCGACCCGTGAAGGACGCACCCAACGACACGGAAGTCCTGCAATAGTGATAGGAACGTGTCTACGATACGAGAGACCTCTAAAGAGTGTTCTAAGTAACATAAATGAACTACTATTACATAATGGCAAGCAGAGCGAAAACGGAACACGTGAGGCATATTCTTTAAATGAATATAAGCTAAGTGGATGCAGCTTTAACCACATATATTTCAAAGAAGTGTGTAGCTCAGTCGGTCAGAGCCAAGGGTCGAGGGTTCGAGTCCCTCCACACTTCCCTAACTGTTAATGTTGAGTTGTTACGTCTTGCAAATCCGTGAGGACGAGCAAGGCAACCGGGGATGGCTCGCTTTCGCGGCGAGCAGGTAAACAACAGCGGCAATTTTAAAATACTAAATTTGGGTGCACATTTTTCTTTCATAAAGGGTTCAACTCCCGACATCCCCACGACTACTTTTTTACTACTTTAGAATCATTAAACCTCTCTGTTGTGAAACACGGAGGCTTTAGAAAGAATAATGGCGGCATGACGTTGGAAGCGGATAAAATAAGGCTTCTGTGGAATGAGTAAAGCGTAGGACACAGATGCACGAAACTTAGGACGTGCCGCCATTTTTAGTTGGTTACAACTAAAGCTAAATAAGGGGCAAGCAGCCGCAGGGAAGACCCCATCCCCGATAAGTACACACCCGTCTGCACTGGATAGTCGGACGGAACGCTCAGGAATTTTGGCGGTGGCTGCTTATTTGGTGAAGCCCGACACGGGGAACAGGTAGAGCGTGTCATGGACATGGTGTCGGCAGACATAAATGGTCTGTTGCGTATTGGAATCTCGGAGCGAGGGAGTTCAATTCTCCCCTTCACCACGATGCACGGCGGTGCTTATCATAGTAATATTATTTGACTACTTTAAGAATCATTTTTGAGCGAGACCGCTGCGAAGTTCTCTCGCCTATTTGCCGAGCCTTCTGTGGGCAACAGGTAAAGCACAGAGGACGCAACACACCCTTAACGGGGGTTTCGACGTATAGGAAACGAGGAGGTTCAAGTCCTCCAATCGGCACACTCTATGTGGCACATTCTATGTTTGGTAAGCATGGCTTTTAAATCACGGGTAACGCCGTGAGCCTTTCGGGACGTGTATAGCTAATGGTAGGCTATGGCGACCTTAATGTATAAGTTTCTAAGGTCAGCCGATGATGGCGGTTCGAGTCCGCCCACGTCCCCTCCATTATATAGGTTATTTTGTGTGTCGTGCTTCTTCGGTTCGTGAGAATAGAAGAAGTCTATGGAGCGGTGCTGCCGCCGCATGGCAAGGGGCAGATGAACTATGATAAGCCGCAAGGGAACGAGCGGTTCGGACAGGAAATTCGCGCACGAGTGGGTTCAAATCCCACAGCTCCACATTTATTGTTAATATATAAATGTTTTCATGTTGATAAAAGAATAGGTTAATCATGCACAGCGGTGCTTTTTTATGTTTTTTCATAGGTTAGAATTTGCTTCGATAGGCAAATCCGTGAGGATAAGCCTATTCTGGTCGCACAAGTGGCAGCAGAACATAAGGATGTAGCCATAATGATATATCTGCTGGCGGTTCGATTCCGTATGCGACCACTATGATTACAGAAGAACAAAAACAATACGTTCTTGAACACCAGAACGAAAAACCTTACACAAAAGTTGCAAAAGATGCAGGAATTAGCATCAATACACTGTATAACATCCTGAGAAAACAGGATAGAAGCACGTTAAGGAAAAGAGAGCGGTGGAGAGAGCAAAAAGAAAAAGCAGCCCGCATTGTTCCCGAACTTTACGCGACAATGGGTGAAAGGGAAATAGAGAAGGAATACGGTATTGACCGCCACTTCATAAGCCAAGTAGCTAAACGTTTAGGGCTGAAACATTCCCAAGAGACCACCAGTCGTTTAAGACAGAAAGGAGGAATAAAGGCACAGCAGGTATGGAAGGCTGACAGAACACGCTTCCTCTCGGGACAACCACAGCTCACCAATTTTAGAATAGTGAAATACTCTTATAAACTAAAACTTGTGATAAACAGACTTATAAGGGTCTACAACTACTTTACGGATGAAGAAGTCGGAGGTCTTTACACTTTATATTACGACAAAGATACAAAGCGGACTCCAAGGGAAAATATTTACAGTAAACGCTACGGACTAAAATTTGAACAAGCATGATGATACTTTTATACTCTTTACTGCTGACAACGGCAGCCGTTGGCGGTGGTTATCTGGTTGGCGAATGGGTGGTTAAAACCATAAGATTATTTATAAAACCATAAGGTTTTTGCAAATGTATAAAACGACCTTCAAAAAACCATAAGGTTACAAAGGTTTTAAAACTTATAAACTATGGATAAAATTCAACTCGACAGCTCTCTTTTAAAGTCGTTTGAATTTCTCTCTATTGAACAAGCCGGAATTGCCATTAAAGAATATTCCAATTTTCTTAAAACACGGCAAATCAAGATGTTAGAAGATAATGCTGCAAATTTAGCCTATCATTATCTAACCGAAAGTACTTTAAGTTTCTGGCAACAGCAAGAGAAAATAAGACTAAGAAGAGCAACAGGCGGAAGCCGCGGCGGAAGACCTAAAAAAAACAACCTCAAAAACCATAAGGTTACAAAGGTTTTAAAAGACGAAAACGTTTCAATTTTTCAAAATCCCCTTATAGATAATAAAAATATTATTAAAGAGGAAAATATTATACAGGATAATAATATACGGGATAATAATAATTTATCTGACGATAAATATATTATCCCTAAAAAAGAAAAAGAAATTAATAAAGAAAAGTCTCCTACCGGAGACACAAAGAAAGCTGATAAAGACAAAGTTGATTTCGACAAATTCGCCGAATACTATAACGCAGCGATGCAACATAGGGCAATCAAACCTATCAGCCGAATAACAGATAGGCGCAAAGAGAATCTTACAGCGCGCACACGTGAGTTCGGCAAAGAAGCCTTGCAGACTGTTGTTGACAAGGCTGCCGCATCTGACTTCTTGAACGGAAAAAACAACAAAGGGTGGGTTGCAGATTTCGACTGGATAATGCGACCGAACAATTTTCCGAAAGTTCTTGAAGGGAATTACGACAACGACAATTACAAACAACATTTGGATCCGGCAAAGACAAAAGACCCTATGTCCGTGGGTGTTATCATCCACGAGGGGGATATGGACTACTCTAACAACACCTGGTAACTATGGACGAAAGAATAAAGGCAATTTTCGATGAGACCGTCGCACGTCTGACAGAGACAGGGATACCGCATAAGACCACCGTGGATTTCTCTATCAAAGATGCTGAGGAGAGATTAAGGCACGGACTCGAATACTACTGCGGAAAAGAAGCCGTATGGAATGAAGAATACCAACCGGTTACGGAATGGTTAAGCAATAACGAAGGACGTGGTATCCTGATTAGCGGTTACTGCGGAACAGGCAAGACACTTATCTGTTGTCGCATTATTCCGGTTCTACTCTATTCTGGAGCTGACAGACTTATGTCTTACCAGTGTCATGCAACCGAACTCGGGGAACGGCTGACGGAAATGATGAAACATAAAGTAGCCATAATTGACGACATCGGCACGGAGGATAAATATCAGAGTTACGGCAACAAACATTATCCGTTCATTGAACTTGTAGATAATGCCGAAAGAAAGGGAAAACTGATTATAGCCACAACGAACCTTAACACCGAACATCTGTCGCTGAAATACGGACAAAGGACGGTTGACAGACTGCGTGCTCTTACTAAACTTGTAACATTCACAGGAAAATCTTTAAGGAAATGACAGAAGAAGAACTTACAGAAAAAGCGGAGGCGTTTGCCGACAAGGTGGACGATGGCAACCATACCGCAAGACAGTGTGCAATTCTCGCCTTCAGAAAAGGCTATGAAACTAAAAAAATCGACGTATGGCATCCCATGGATGAATATCCGGAGCCATCCGTTCCGGTAGTCGTAGTAACGAAAATCCGAAGACGTTTCAAACATGCGATATTCGACACAGAAAAGCGTTGGCTCGGAATATCGAAGACGATAAACGCCTGGAAATGGGCATACAAGAAAGATTTGCTATGACACAGAAAGGATGCAGGGACTGCATGTGGGGAAAATGCCCTGAGTGCTGCAATAGTCCCAAAGACAGAATCAACGGAGGTGTAAACTGCACCAAGTGGGAGTGGAGGTATGAATAAACAAGCTTTAATCGCGGAAATGGAGTATTATTTTCAAGACCTCATCGCAAGACAGCTTGCGTGTGAAATGATAGACAAAGGCATTACCGTCCCGATAGATAGGGTTCAAGTTTACGGAGGCTTTTGCCGTGGCTTACAGGATGTCTACAAAGAGCTTTATCCGATAATCATAAAACAATCACGTGGTGAGGACAAGGTTTACCGTCAAGCCGAATACGAGCTTTGTATGAGTAGCGCGAAGTCTTGTTACGATTTCCACGTGGGGACGTTTAAAGTTGGCTACAAAGACTTTGAACGCGACAAGAAAGGAAGACTTCTGAGATGCAAGGCTTACTTCTTCAAGGACACAACAATCAGAACAGAAATTAATCAATAAAAAAACTTATGGAACAGAACATCACAGTTAAAACAAGTACGTGGTTCCTGACTACCGTAGCCTACGAAAAGACTATGGAGAACGGAATGGAAAAGAGAGTGAAAGAAACTTATGTTGTAAACGCCTTTAGCTTTACGGATGCAGAAAAGAGCATTTTCAATAACATGGGGCATAACGACATCGAGGTAACGGATATAACCAAAGCTCCGTTCGGTGAGATATTCTTCACCGACAACGAGAAGGCGGACAAGTTCTACAAAGTGAAAGCGAATTTTATTACCCTTGACGAAAATACCGGTAAGGAAAAGAAATCGCTTGTCTACTATCTTGTGCAGGCTACTTCCACAAAGGACGCACAGCACAACTTTGACGATGTTATGGGCAGGTCTATGACTGACTACTCTATTGAGGCTATCATCGAAACAAAAGTACTGGACGTTTTCATAGCATGACAAGCAAAGAACGTGAAAGGAGAATTGTCGGCATAATCCTCAAAATGAACAGCGATGAGTTGAGGGTAGTTAAAGGCTTACCTCGGCTTGTCGCTTCCGCCGGCGCAAGAAAATTAATTATTGAACATCTAAAAAACAATTTATAAAATGCCAATTATCAAGAAAAACGACGTTCGCCCGGAACGTCCTGTTATCATCGTCCTTTACGGACAGCCGGGAAGCGGAAAGACATCTATCGCCACAACAGCAGACAAACCTATCCTTATCGACTGCGATAGGGGTAGTGATAGAGCCGTTCAGATTGTCGATACGCTCGTCGCAAATAAATGGGAAGAGATTACTTCCCAGATTAAAGACTTGTCGGAATACAAGACGGTTATCTGCGATACAGCCAAAGCTGCACTGGATGACTTTCTCTCGCAGTACGTCTGTGAGTTGAACTATAAGTTGAAGACTAATTCGCTGAAACGCTTCGGACAGATGGCGGACGAGTTCAAAGACTTTGTCGGAACGCTCCAGTCTTTCGGGATTGACATTGTCTTCATCTGTCATGACAAGGAAACGACAGAGGGTGATATTATAAGGCATGCTCCAGACTGCACAGGTTCGTCTAAGGATCTGCTTTTGCGCAAGGCTGACCAAGTCGGTTATGTATCCTTCAAAAACGGCAAACGTTTCATCTGTTTTGAACCGAAAGACAATTACGTCGGCAAGAACGTGGCACAGATACAGGAAGAAGAAATACCGGATTACGGAACTCCTGAGTTCTCTAATTTCATGGCAAACGTCATCAGTCGCGTCAAGCAGTCCATCCAAAGCAAAACCGAGGCACAGCGCAAGGCAAACGAAATGATTGAGGGTTTGCGTATGGAGTTGGATGCAGTAACCACCGACAAGGCTGCTGCCGAACTCATGAAAAAGTGTGCCGACCTTCCTCAGGTAATGAAACTTCCATTCTTTAACGAAATCAAAGAAAAACTCGTTTCTAAGGGTTTTTCTTACGAGGGTGGTAAGTTTACTAAGGCAAAGACCGAAAAGGCTTCTAAAGCGTCCGAAAATGCGAAATAGCGGTATTCCTGTTATCCGTGTAACAACGATAGAAAGTTTCAGGCGATTCGTCGAGCAGTCAGAGTATGACAATTATGAGATTACCGAGCAGTCGGTAATTGATAATATCACCCAAGAATTTACGGGAAATACAAAGACACGTATTGGCACAGCCTTTCATTCTATCGTTGAAAGCGGAAAGCCTAAATGCACCAAAGCCGAAGCAGGGGAACGTAAGTTTCTCTACTACGGCAAGGAGCAGATGGAGCCTGTTCCTGTCGGGCGCACATTCGATATTGACGGCTACTCTGTAACTTTGGATGTAGACCAGTGTAAAGTTGCCCTCGCCTATCGTAACGAGCATCCTAATGCTTTTCATGAAATCCGTCAGTTTAAGGACTACGGAGAGGCTATCATTACAGGGCAAGCGGATATGATTGACGGGCTGGAGATAAGAGACATTAAGACAAAGTTCTCTCCCGTCCGTGATAGTGATTACATCAACTCTTGTCAGTGGAAATTCTATCTCGATATATTCGGAGCGGACACTTTCCACTTTGACCTTTTCCAATTCGAGGGCTACAAGGAAGACAAACACGGCTATGACGTGAGGGGGCTTAACCTGAAAAGATACGAGCCAAGTATCACTTGCTACAGGTACAACAACATGCAAGCGGATATAGAGTTCCTTCTCGGTATGTTCCTCGATTGGGCTAAGCAAAGAAACTTAATGAAATATTTTAAAACTTACGAAGAATGGAATTCCAAGGAAAAGTAATATGGATTGGCGAGAAACGCCAGGGTGTATCAAGCAAAGGTTCTGCGTGGAGCAGTCAAGACTATGCGGTACAGGATGCCACACAGCAATACCCAAAGACAATGTGTTTTAATGTCTTCGGAGAGGACAAGATAAAGAACTTCAACATTCAGATGGGCGAAGAAATCAAAGTGCTGTTTGATATTGACGCCCGTCAGTATAACGGCAAGTTCTATAACGACATCCGTGCATGGAAAGTTGAACGTCCTAATGCCGGTCAAGCCTTGCAGCCTGCTGCGCAGCAGTCGGCATTTCAAGACCCTTTTTCTGGAGCTGCGCAACAGCAAGCCCCACAGCAGACAGCTCAACAAACAGAGCAGTCTAAAGGTGATCTTCCCTTTTGAGAATATCGTCAGAATGATTGAAGAAATAGCAAGCAAGTATGATATACAACTTGTCAGACTCTCTTGAACGTGAGCAGTTCACCACTCGCGCTAAGTTCCTTCAGGAACGTGGTACGGTGGTGGAACTCACGGAAAAGAAACAGAGAACACTAAATCAAAATTCATACCTTCATGCAGCTCTCGGATATTTCGCCTTGCAGATTGGTTTGCCTTTGCAAGAAGTAAAGGAGGTTTATTTCAAGGCGACGTGTAATCCGGATTTGTTTACTCGCACGCGGCAAGACAAGATTCTCGGAGGTGAGCGTGATTATCTCCGCTCGACAAAGGACTTGACGAAAGAAGAGCTTTCTGTTGCAATAGACCGTTTTCTAAAATTTGCATCCGAGAAAGCCGGTATTTATATTCCTCCTTCTGATGAATATATCGCCGTGCAGCGTATGCAGTATGAGGTACAACGAAATAGTAAGTACTTATGAAAAAGAAACTAAAAGGAACATTTTATGATGTCCTCAGCAAACAAGACCGGGAATACTACATGAACTATCGTACAAATGATGTTCAGGATCCACGTGAGGTAGCCAGATTTAAAGCCTTGTGTATTCAGAAGGTCAGATACGACAAAGATAAGAAATGGGCAAAATTACTTGCATGGCGTGTTGTTCGGGATGTAGAGCCACTTCAAATTGACCTTGCGAGAAACGTTCTTTATGCTGCTATGGTATGGGGAAGGACACATTGACAGATTCTTTTCTTCGTCATGTATCTACCATTCTTGACGGATTGGATTACGGAGATATAAGCAAACGTGGCTGTAGGGTTGCCAACGCTTATCGCTTGGCAAGAAAAGAATTGAGAAAGATATATGAAAAAAGAAATTTATTTCCGAAGACTTCCGCACCCTGTAAGTCTTGCAAAAATCAAACAACGCTTCAAGCTGACACCAATAACGGTTAATGGCATTAGTGTGGCGACTATAGCCGATGGCGACGAGGACGTTTTTCAGAAGTGTGCGGATATGGGATTTTTTGAAGTTAGAAACAAAAAGCTATGACAGAACAAACAATAACATTCACTCCCTCTGCTGACCTGCGGAGGGGATTTAAATGCCTTGCAAAGGGCATTATATTAATCTTTGTGTCAATTGGCAAGGTGATAAACCATGCGGTATATAAATATCCGTGGGCGTTCATTGTCGGGTTGTTCCTTGGCTATCTCGTTGTCAGCTTCCTTGTCGTCGGCAAGGCTCGCTCGGAGCGTGATGCCGTAAACAAGAAGAACTACGAATTACAACAGAAAATAGAACAGTTGCAGATGGCTAAGGGTGCTAAAGAGGAGGTGAGATATGTCTGCACGGATTAATGTAGAAGAAATGAATATGCAAAGGTTTGCCGCAAGGAATACCAAAGCGTATCTGAAAGAGTACATCCAAAGAAAGAGGAAAAACTATATTATCTCAGCCAATTCTCATCCTACAATATTCTACTTTGCCAATGATACGGCAGGGTTTGCAATTTTCGATGCCTACGTTGAGCTGAAAAAATCCTCGCTTTATAAACAAAAAGTCAAAAAATATACAAATGACGCAAACAAGTCTTTTGACCTCTATCAGTCTTACATTAAATCCCGATGGAAAAATGGTGATAGCGAACAAATCTATATGGATTGCGCTGACCGATTCCAAGATTGCGTCAAGAAGCATGTAGAAGTAATACGTCTTTCAGCCTTACAGGTAATGACAAGACTCCAAACACCAAACAGGGAATTGTTGTCTTACGTTATTACGGCTTATGTATGCCTCAAAATAGCAGTTGATATTTTTGATGAGTTTTTCAATAAAGAGAACAAAATGCTCGGTGTGGATGCAAGAAAGGAATTTAGAGAATACAGGTTAACAAGTTGCTTAAAAAACTACGAGGAAATCGTGGATATATTAACAGGTAATGGAGATAAAGACAGTGTCCAACATAAGGTCGCAAAAGATAAAAACTTCCAATTTGCAATGACTTGTCTGTATTCTCAAATAACAAACCCTCACAACCATGATGTGGCGGCAAATGAGGGTATTAACAAGAATAGAAGGGCTGTAATAAAATTTCTAAAACAACAAGAAGACAATGAATAATCCATTTATAAAACCCGAAAAGAGAAACGTTATCATGGTGCTGTCGGATGGCTCACGGATTAAGGGAGTTGTTGACATCATTCCTAAACGTTGGTTCTCACAGGCTGACTATGAAGAAGAACTTGTCAAAGAAATCAACAAGTCGCAGCCGAGGGCAGTAAACAAAGTTGTAAATGTACATCTAATGAGAAATTAATATGACAAACGTAATACTAACCACCTTCCTGATAGCAGCAGCACTCTTTCTGTACTGCGCCCTGTCGGGAGGGAATAAAGACAAAGAACAATGAAAAACTTCACATTACTACAAGCAAGCGCAGACTGCAACGGAGTATTCCTTGATATGCTTCAGGTGATTGCCGATGCCGGGTTTACCCTAAGGTCGCCCAACGGAACGGCAACAAAGATGACGATGGTCAAGGATGGCAAACTTCGAGAATACTGCGAGAACATTACTATCTCCCTTACAGGTCTTAATGACCTTGTACACTTCACAGAACTTGTGGGCAAAGTGATAGTGGGAGTTGATACATTAACCATTTATGACGATTACGTGGAATGAATAAGCAGATATACAGATACATGTCTGGAAAGGAAAAGAACAAACTGATGCGTAAGAAAACGGTACAAAACTTAACCGAACACGCTGCATTAGGGCGTCAGTCAACCGCCATTGGCTTCTGTTTCGGACTCGGTGATTTGGAACAGGCAAAGAGGGATTTTCGCAAATTGAGAGGTATAGTAACACCGCAATTCCTACTCGTCGGTGAACCCTTTTCGGAATTTAATTTCAGAAGATGTGTAGGCATATACGTGGATTGGAAGGAGTTTGACAAGTTGCCACTTGAAGTGCAAACCAAGACACCTATAGGAGCTGAGCCGCATAGACAAGACTTTGAATTGTGTTGTACAGAATACGATTTGAAGATGTTTCGTAATTATTTGATATGCGAGATTATAGACCCTATCCCCACTAAGGGGCATCCGACTAAATTTAAATTAGATTACTGGAAATGAAAAAAATAAAAGCTGTAGTACTTGCGTATCTGGAATTGAGATTGAGTTCGCTTGACGGAGAAAGTAATTACTCCGATGAAAAGATTGCCTTATACGACGCAAAATCTGCGATTCAACACATGAATAGCAATGAAGTGATTAAGGGCTTTTTCCTCGTCAGAAAGGACTATCACAGAAAAGTAAGGGATTATATACTAAGATACAACAAGGCAGGGTTGAAGTTTTTTGATAAAGGGTTATATAAAACCCAAAGCAACCTCGCCTATAAATGCTTAAAGCTTATTGAGAACAATGAAAAAACGACAAGCAAAGAAACTCCTGATGCGCCCGTGGAATAAGGTCGCGCCATACTGGATGAAGAAAATTATAAAAGAAAGAACTCTCGACAGCGTTCTCTTTCCCTACCGTAACCACCGATTAGAGAAAGCCAACGTAACGTTGGGTAGGCATTACAATAGGAAAGGAAGAAAATGCAAGCAGCAATAACCCTCGCCCTCGTAGCTGCATGGGCATACCACAGCTACAAGGCGATAAACCAAAACAAGTGATATGAAAGATAGAAAATATAAATTTACAGACGAGACAAAAGAAGTCTACGGAACAACCTTACATAGAATTGTCGCATTAAAGGACTTCGCAGGAGTTGAGAATGGCGACAAAGGAGGGTGGATTGAGAATGAAAACAATCTGTCGCAATATGGTAATGCGTGGGTCTACGGCAATGCGCAGGTCTACGGCAATGCGCAGGTCTACGACAATGCGTGGGTCTTCGGTAATGCGTGGGTCTACGGCGATGCAATGGTCTACGACAATGCAAGGGTCTTCGGTAATGCAAGGGTCTACGGCGATGCAATGGTCTACGGCAATGCGCAGGTCTACGGCAATGCAAGGGTCTACGGCAATGCAGAGGTCTACAGCGATGCAAGGGTCTACGGCAATGCAGAGGTCTACAGCGATGCAAGGGTCTACGGCAA
>ERZ808246.152-NODE-152-length-58342-cov-5.905982_pt1 | contig 58342 bp, 44 predicted proteins | sample MGYA00521083_ERZ808246 | MGnify/ENA primary metagenome ERZ808246 (study PRJEB31516, sample SAMN03275577) | gut metagenome | biome: mammalia-associated habitat; material: feces | host: Papio cynocephalus | place: Kenya | collected 2012-07-07 ... | reverse complement strand
GTGATATCTGTGTAATCTGCGGGAAAATAATATCACTCCATTTTCCGGAAGAACTTGAAGTAAACCAGAAGCATGGATAAATCAAGAATTTCAGCAAATAAGACAGACGGAAGAAAGACACAAAAAATCCTTCACCATAACAGCTTATCAATCAAATGATTATAACGTCGGTGAAGGATTTTTGAAAATTCATTTATAAAATGATACGAGTAGATTCTCTCATTTCACTTTCTTCTTATACGTTATCCGCAACACTTTACGTCCATTGTCAATCTCAATCTTTCCCAACTTTGAAAACACACTCTGTCCGAGGAGCAACGGAGCCGACTGATTCTTCGCGACAGAAGCCTTGATGTCATTAAGATGAATATTTCCGAGCTTCACATCGCGAAGATTGATTACCGTTCCTTCCGTTATGTCTCCATCAGCAGTCATATAGTTCCTTCTGCCAAGAACGTCAGAAGCCGACAGATAGTCGTTCTTCAGCATAAAAGTAGCCTCAACAGATGATATCGAAACATCAGAAGCACCAGTGTCAAAGATAAAATGAAGCGGCAAACCATTGATGGAGCATTTCACCTTGCATACACTACCCTCCTTTACAAACGGGACTTCTTCCGTCCTGCTCTCATATACCGCCGTATCATCGGCGTCCTCTGCAATTTCCTGCTGGTGCTTCTGTTCGTATTCATTAATCAGAGCCTTGAATTCGGGAGTGTTGCGAATATTGTTCAGGTCTCTGTCTCGCTTGATATGGGCAAAGCGTCTGTATCCTTTTTCCAATGATTTACGAAGATATGACAAAGCCTTATCCTTGTTGCCCATAATGGAATACAAGCATGCAGCATCGTAAAAGGTGCCATTGTCATCAGTCTTCTCCAACACCTTATTTAACGTTTCTATAGCCTTATTCTTATCGCCAAGGTAATAATATGCATAAAAGGAACAATCAGCCTCTTCCGGTATAGAGTCAAGGCGAATAGCCTGTTTGAAGTCTTCGTCAGCAGCCTGTTTATTTCCTTTTTGCAGATACAATACTCCTCGATTTAAATACTGATAAGCATCATCCGGATAGAGCGTTATTGCCATAGTATAGTCTTCGATTGCATCGTCAGACTTGCCTAAATGGTCTTTAAACCAGCCTCTGCGATAATAAGGGAAAGCATCTTCTGGATTTTTCTCAATATAGCTGTCCATTATCTTGATAGCCTCTTCTGTCCGTCCTGCATTGTCAAGGATATTAGCCTTTGTATACAAATAATCTGTCTCTGCAGAATCCGAAGCAATAGCCTGATTACAATAATCAAGAGCCTTGTAGTAGTCGCCAATTTCATCATAGCAGTTGGAGATGCGGTTTGCCGTTTCTTTTTGGGAGTCGATGGCAAAAGACTCTTTATAATATTGTATAGCCTTGGCATATTTATCAGTATGCTCATACACTACGCCAAGATTATATGGCCATGACGCATCCTTTGGTTCCTTCATCTTCTGAACTTTAAGTTTAGCCACCGTCTGTGTAAAAGCCGAATCAGCAAGCGTCTGAAGTTCGAAGAATGCCTTATCGTCATTGCCCAACGACAGTCCCATTATAACATCGTCCACCGCCTCATTGTATTTCTTCAATCCCATATAGCTTTCCGCACGGAAAGAATAGGCAGAAGAGTATGCCGGTTCCAGCTTGTTCACATAATCAAACTGTTTTATGGCATCCTCATATCTCTTTTGGGCATTGGCGTTTCTTCCCAATCCCATATACCCCATGACATCACCTTCTTTCAGCGAAATCATCTTCCGGTAATCATTGTCAGCCAGGTCATACTTTCCCTGTTCATAATACACCTGTGCCCTCACATTATACAATCGGTCGTCTTCAGGAGTCTGCGATATTGCCTGGGCATAATCTTTCAGAGCCTGAACGGTATCCTGTAAATTCAGGGATACGCTTGCCCTGACGGTATAGGCAAAAGCCTTATACTCTTTGTCTTTGGTTGGGAGTTTCTTTATGGCAGTATTTGCCGCAGTAAGAGCCCGTCCGTACTCTTCATTAGAGTTTCTCAGATATGCCAGCCATACAAAGGCATAACCATTGTCCGGATGCTCCGCAATCTCCTTGTTGAGATAATCGAGAGCCTCCTCGGTATTGTTTTTCTGTACAGCCTCAACGCCTCGTGTATAGTTATAGCTGTCCGGGCGTTTTATGTTGTCTGCATACAAGGCTGAAGTGCAGACGATCAGAAGGAATAATAGGATTTTTCTCATTGTTGTTGATTTTTAAAGTATTTGATTTCGTCTTGCTATATTTTATTCTATCTTATATCCAATTCCTTTTAGGATGAGCCATCCTCCATACAATACAGCACCATAGAAAATATAAGCCCCATCTGTAGCTACAGTTAATACTATACCACCTAAAGCCCATAAAAATCCATAAAGCATTTCCTTATTGGCTACATTTTGCTTTTCTTTATGCTCTTGTTCCTTTAAATTTGAAACAACTGTTGAAGCAGATTCTTCATTAAGACCTTGATTTATCAACTCTCACCTAACTTCTTTCCAACTCATATTTTGAGTCGTGTACAAGTCAACAGCATAGTCATATACACCATTAACCCATTCTTGTATTTCTTCATCATTGGGTTCTCTTCGTTTTTCTAAATCAATCATGAAAACTTTCATATAAAGGATGGAACCACATAGACTTATTTATGCAGTTCCATCGTAATTTCTTATTTCTTTGTAAACAAATGCCAAATCTCTCGAATCCAAAGTACAAGCGATGAACCAACGATGATTATAATCCAGTCAATCAGTTTTAGTCCTTCAACATTGAAGAACTGCTGAAGTCCAGGGATTTCAACCATTGCAATCTGACCAATAAGGATTATTGCAACTATCGTCAGCAATCCATTACAACCTTTGAAATGAAGAGCACTGCGTCCTGTTTCAAATGCACGGGCATTGAATAGATAGAAGAAGTGTGTCATCACGAAGGTGGTAAACAACAATGTCAACTCATATGTTGTTACGTGTCCCTTTTCACCAAGTTGCACGTGCAGTAAATCAGTGAACTGCGTGATATCAGCATGCTGAAAGATATAGAGCATTCCGAGAAGCATAAGGAAGAAGAATCCACCAACACCGATAATCTCTCGAAGCATAGGCTTGTTGAGAATAAACGCATTGCGGTCGCGTGGTTTGTCTTTCATAACACTTTCTGATGGTGGCAACGATGCAAGAGCCATAGCAGCAAATGTATCCATGATGAGGTTAATCCACAACATCTGTGTTACAGTCAGCGGTGACTCTGTTCCCATGAAAGCACCACAGAGAACGAGGAAACAAGCTGTTACGTTCACGGTCAACTGGAACAAGAGGAATCGCTGGATATTCTGATACAGCGAACGTCCCCACATCACAGCCTTTCCGATACTGCTGAACGAGTTGTCGATGATGGTAATGTCAGAAGCCTCCTTCGCAACACTCGTTCCGTCTCCCATAGACAGACCGACATGGGCTACTTTCAGAGCCGGAGCATCGTTTGTGCCATCACCCGTAACGGCAACTACCTGATTTTTCTTCTGCAAAGCCTCAACCAGTCGTTTCTTATCCATCGGACGAGCACGCGAGATAATCTTCAAGTCAAGTACACGCTTCTGAAGTTCCTCATCCGACAATGCTGCGAACTCTGGTCCTGTAATGATATTACGTTCCGTATCGCGGGTATCATTCCAAAGACCAATCTGACGGGCAATCTCCTTTGCTGTTCCCGGAGTATCACCAGTTACAATCTTTACATTGATACCAGCATCAACACATTCCTTAACAGCAGCCGGAACATCAGCCCTAACAGGGTCAGCAATAGCAGCTACTCCAATAAAGCATAGCTTATCTGCAACGATGTCATTGCCTTCAACGGCTTTATCACCATCATTTAAAACCTGATAAGCAAAGCCCAGTGTACGCATTGCACGATTTTGGTATTCGGTCAGTTGCTTTGCAACATCCTCTTTACTTACAGATTTCTCACAGCATAGACCATACACAATTTCTGGAGCACCCTTTACATACAGAACTTTTTTACCTTTCAAAGCTACAGACTCAACAACAGTTGCCATATATTTGCGCTCTGTAGAGAATGGCACTTCAGAAACAATTTTTACACTTTCACGTATTGAACGGTAGCCGACGCCATTATTGTTCAGCCAAAATAGCAACGCACCCTCTGTAGGATTGCCAAGTATCTGTGGCTTACTCTTATCGGAGAAATCAATAGATGCAGTGGAGTTGACAGCAATACCCTCATTAAGAACTTCCTTAGGTGTATCGCCATATACCTTCATCTCATCAACACTCATTAGGTTTTGAGTCAGTGTACCTGTCTTGTCTGTGCAGATGACTGTTGTCGCTCCCATTGTTTCACAGGCATGCATTTTGCGAACTAGGTTGTTGGTCTTGAGCATACGACGCATACTGTAAGCAAGGCTCAATGTGACAGCCATCGGTAGTCCCTCTGGCACAGCGACAACCACGAGCGTTACGGCAATCATCAAGGTTTGAAGGACATATGCGATGAACGGAGCGATTTGCTCCATTGAGCCAAAGCAATCTGTGCCATTTGTCACGAAGTACATAATGATACGACCGATTACAATAAGAGCGGCAAAACCATAACTTACCTTGGTAATCCAGTCGCTGAGCCCGTCAAGTTGCTCGTTGAGCGGTGTCTTCACACTATCGTCAATTTGGACAGCCTCAAACACCTTACCTTGTTCTGTCTTGTCGCCGACAGCCAGTACGCGACAGATGCCGTGACCTTCCATAACCTTTGTACCCTTCATAACATGGTTGGTAGGATAAGTGGCATTCTTGTCGAAATCCTTCTCATCAACGCTTTTTCCGCACATAGGCTCACCAGTCAGTGTAGACTCATCCATGTGCAATGAAGTCGCCTCCAACAACTCCGCATCAGCAGGAACTTCCTCACCAGTGTTGAGTATTACAATGTCGCCAACCACTATGTCTTTGCGTGGAATCTGTGTGGTGTTTCCGTTGCGTATCACCTCTACAGCTTCGTCATCGTTCACCTGATTGAGGATGGTGAACTCCTTATCTGCCTGCAATTCAAAATAGAATGCAAGTCCTGTGGCAAGAAGTATTGCAACGAATATTCCTACAGGCTCAAAGAAGACTGCAGCACCCTGTCCGAGTCCGAAGAACTCATAGCATGATATACCTATCGACAAGGCTCCAGCAATCATCAAAATGATGATGAGCGGGTCGCCGAATTTCTCCAAAAACTGTTTCCATAAAGGTTCTTTCTCTGGCGGTGTCAATATGTTGGCACCATTCTTTCTGCGGCTTTCGAGCACTTGGGCATCCGTCAAGCCTGTGTAGTAATGTTTTTGATCCATTGTATCATTGTATTGTTGATATTCGTATTACGTTTATCTCTTTGGCACATATACCTTATTGCCCCGACTATTGGTGTAATACTGTCCACCACGAGGACCTGTCTGTATTGTCTGTCCCGAGCCATAGTTGTACGATTGTGTGGAGTAGTCTCTTGCACGGCTGCCTGTTGTACCGTTGTATGGATTGTAATTTCCAGAAGTAGAGAAATTGTCATGGTTGGTTCCATTACGCTGTGTACGAGTATAACCGTTCACATAAGTTCCGTTACTGCGAGTGTAACCACTGACTGAAGTGGTGTTCGGATTGGTGCCATATGTGTAAGTTGTTGTGCTGCGACGGCTGCTGCCATAATTGTAGGATTGGGCTACTGAAGCGATTGATGTTACAAGCATTGCAACCATTGTTAAGAGAATCTTTTTCATAATCGTTAATTTTAAATTATTTTTGTTTCTTTTTCTACTGCAAAGGTATGACGTTATTTAAAACAGATAGAGATTTCCACAACATTACAGAACACATTCAATATTTCGCTTTCTAATTCTTGCAAGGTTACAACCTATAGACTATTGGCGTAATTTTGACTGATAATCAACGCTTTGCTTTAAGTATACAGTCAATAACATCAAGTCTACGAACACCATTATCAATGAAACAAGCCAGTAATTTGACAATGCATCATATAGCCCATGTATTAAGGCAGGGACGCACAAAGCCAAAAAGTATAGCCCTCTTCTATATTTTGGATATAGATTGGCGAATGACAGGAAATATCCAGCGATACCACACCAACAAGCGTGCAGGAATGGAAGGCTCGTCAATCGGGCTATGTTCAAGAAGAAAGAAACATCGTATGTCTGCTGCGCATTCACCGTAATCTGATATTGCACTCCCTCAAACACACCAAAGGCAATCCCAGATATCAGCCCATAGAAAACCATTGTTTGAGGGATTAGTGGTTCTTTCGCTTTGCGTAATATAAGAATTAGTGGTATCATCTTTGCGAACTCTTCTGTTACACCAATTCCAAGAACAAATCCCAACACATTTATTGGAAAAGCGACATCTGTGAAGAAATAGAAAGGATTAAGTTTTGGCAACCCTGCCAAGTCCCATGCCACAAACACACACAATTGCGTCAAGAAGAACACACTCATGGTTGTCCTTAGTCTGACTTGTGGCGTTTTGAAACAGGCATAGAAGAACAATCCCCAGATAATGGAGAAATACAAGGATACCTCATAAAACAAGAACACACCACCCAAAGGGATGTTCATGATAATCATTGGCAATAACCCTACCAATGCCAATATCAAGAACCGTTGGTCGGATAGAAATTGCTTGGAAAACAATTTCGCTTTGGGAAATATCAATTCAGCGCCAATTTTGGATAGTTGCGAAATGATATTTCCTTTGTTTTGTACATGAACTTTCAGATTGGCACGTTTCAGATAGAAGCCAACAGTCTGCTCAAGGCTATCACCTACGGCTATAGCCTTGTCCTGCTTCAGTATCTGCCCGCTATTTACATACGAGAGAAGTGTCTGCTCATCATATGGTCCGAAACGCTGGGCGTTTCTTACGATGTAGATGTTCATAATTAACTATGTCATTCTTTCCAATTTCAATGTTGTACAATTTTCCACAATTGACACTACAGATTATTTATTTTCCAAATATTGACTTTAATATCATTTTCCCTATTTTACGTTCAAGACCTGCTTTAGTTGTAGGAATACCGGTTTCTCTCGCAATCTTTTGCTTAGTCTGTGTTATACCCAGAGCTCTCTTCCATGAGAAAGAGAGACCTGGAATTGAAATGTTAGACTTCCTTCTTGCCATAATATCAGTTTTTTACAAGTTGAACAACAATTAATCTACCTCCTTGCCCCTTGTCAAAAAGTATCTGTCTACCCTCTGTAAGTGGCACATACTGTCCGATACCTATAGGCTTCTTGTCTGTGGCATCATACATATCCGGCAAACGACGGTTGATAAGAATCCACTGTCCGTTGAAGAAGTGGAAGTCGCCTACTGGTTTCTTGTCCTCAGCGCTCGTCTTTTCGTTGCAAGGCACAAGGTTGTTAGAGTGCCATTTATACAAAGTCTGCTTGTCGTATACCATCAGTCGATAGTTCTCCGACATATACTTTCCGTGTGATGGCGCATAGTAGAAATTGAGTATAGGTAACTGTCCTTTATACTCAGTTCCACAGAACGGGCAACGTGGCTTGGTGGTGTTGTCGAAAACATACCAGTGAGCCTCGCATTTCGGGTTCTGGCATGGCTGTACCAAATCGCAAGTCTTCACCAATGCCTCCTCCCATTGCAAAGCTGATGGACGTGCGGCAGGATTATGCAAACCATCAATAAAGGCCTTGTCAAACAACTCTTTCAAGTATGGACCGCATATTGTGTAAGGCATTTTCGCAGGGTCGCCTTGTGGAAGTTGCGACTTTGCCAGTTGGTCTGCCTTTACACGATTGGTCTTGTCTGTGGGGTGTTCTATGAACAAAGCCTTTGAGCCATAGCGCATGTCATCATCTTTTTGCGGGTCGTCAACATCCCACACTTTGCCTCCATCCAATGGATGACGGTTGAGCAGAAATGTGTATATAAGAACAGCAAGAGCATGGCGGTCGGTCTCTATCTTGGGAAGATTCTTTTTCGGGTCATCTACTTTAAGGACTTTGGTGGCGAGAACCTCAGGGGCAATGAAGCCCGGAGTACCCACAACTTCAGGTGGAAACTTGTGTGGCACAACAAGACCATCGCAGTCGATGATACAGGCATTGCCACTCAGTGGATCAACGAGCACATTGTTATATGAAAGATCGGAGTGGGCAAGTCCCGCCGCATGAAGTCGTCGCATAGCACGGGCAATCTTTAGGCACATATGCAGTCTGTCCAAGAAAGACCCTTTCTGGTCAGTTGGGACAAACCTATTAATGAGCTTGGCTGACGAGAACCACTTGCCATTTTTCTCTTGTCCGTTCTTTATGAACGGCCAAGAGTCTGCAATTCCACTGAAGAAGAACTTTTTGTCGTAAAAAGGCATCACTATACCCGTCAAGCCATTCCACTCGACAATCTTTGTTGGCCATGCAAAGAACTGCTTCCAATACTGACCAATGGCATCATTGGTAAAAATACGATTTCTATGAACATTCACAATGTCGTTGATTCGAGCCTTGTCGTTTGCATTGATAGGCTTGCGGTAGAAAGCCACGACATATGTCTTGTCAGTAGAAAAATACACATCCTTGACACCACCCTGAGCTTTTATTTCGTCGTAAAACTCAACGGTGCTGCCGTCTTGTGCTTTTAATGTCACCTTGTTTGCCATAAGCTATTATTTTTCTGCTGTTGTATCAGCCACTTCCTTTGGTTCCGTTTCTTCCGCGGAGGCTTCTTTTTCTTCCTCTATCATCTCTTTCTCTTCCACCGTTGCTTTTTTCTCTTCTTTAATAGTGGTATCTTCTCCTTCATAAAGAATGGCTATTGTGCGGTCGTCATGATTGCCTGGTGCCCAGAAGTCAAGCCAGTCAAGCAACTGGTCTTTTGACGCCTCGTTGTCGTCTGTCAGTTCAACACCATTCTCTTTCAGATCATCCCATAACGCATCCCATTTGGCAGGATTGTTGAGATTGGCATCTGTTTCGAACTTCGGGTCGCTCACACCGTCGCTCATTAGGAACAATGCCGTGAAGTCTGGCACTATATAGAATCGCAGACGTTGATACAGAGCCGTAGCATCTTTGAATATCTCGGGCATTGTAAGGAATCGTGTCTGTCCTGCATACTCGCCCTCGTCAGGTACACCAAGTATTTTTGCAGTATGAGCATTTCTGTCGTAAAGACAAATTGCACCATCGCCAACCCAAAATGAGGCCACAAACCATCCGAAAATGAATTTCTTGCAAATGGTAAGCAGAAGAGTCGTGGCATAATACTTTGTAGGCTGTTTTGTCAAAGCCGCTTCTGCCTGTATCGCCTTGTGAGCTTTGAATGCAGCAGTTCCGACAATGTCGTATATATGATTTCCGACAATTTTACGTGCTTCTTCTTCCGCGATGTCTTGCAGATTGCCATATTTGCCGATAGCATCCTCAAAAGCCTTGCTCTGTCCGAGCTTTGACATACAATAATTTACAGATTCATCGCAAGCAATCTTTGAACCTTGACGTGAATATTTTGAAGAACCAGCTCCATCGGCAACGGCCATGATATACCATCCGTTGTCCATGTGCTCCATGCGGAAATGGTCGTCACGCGGTTTCCCTTCCTGTGCATGGCTGCGTCCACGTTTGCTTGCAGCTACGATGTCTTTCTGCAGCGTGCCATCAGCCAATGCTTCTACCTTTATATACTCCACCTGCGTGTCTTCATTTTTGTATTTGGGTTCGGGCATATTCTCCCAATCCACAGGTATGTTGCGCCACAGCTTGCGTGGATCTTGATTGATTACAAACGGTATCTTATGTTCCAATGTCGGCTTGTCTTCAGGCATTTCTATTCCGCCACAGAATTTATAGACCAATGTCAATTCGAAAGTTGATTCTGCCACGGCACCATCTTTACGGAAAGCTTCCAAAGAGGGAGTGCCAGTAATGGCAAAGCTCTTGCCATCTGGCGCAACCGTCAGTTTTAGTCCATGCTTGTCCTCGTCCAATCCTTTAACGTCCACAAGTACCAGTTCCACTTTATCAAATATGTCAGAGTTGACTTGTGGCATTATTATGGTCTGGTTGTATTCTATATTCTCTTTGGCATTAGGTATGTTGAGATTCCATTTCAACTCTCCATCAGCAATTTTCACTTTATCCATAACGAATGTATTATATTGTCCCCATAACTTGTTTGACAAGAAGCGAAGAAATTTCTCCGCCTTGTCATCCTCTTGATTACCTATAAGTAATTGTAAAGCTTTGTCTAAAGTCATAATCCTTAACCTCTACCTCTTGTTATATCCATTCCTCCTTCAGCTATTTTCCCAAGTGAGCCTTCCATGCCACACCAAGGACAGGCTGTGGTGTGGCCGTCGGAACACATGATGTTTCCACATTCGCAAATCACTACACCAATTTGTGCACCACAACAAGGACAGGTTGGAATGCCACGGAGTGACATAGTGTTGATATGACGATTTGACTTGCCGTCGCTCAAACTGTTGTAATTTTCCTCATCCACAGGATAGGCGCCAACGAGTTTGAAGTCCGTAGCTTTCATATCCAACGACTCCAGCCCTTCTATGGAAGACAAATGCTTGGCATATTTCACAAGATATGTTTTCTTTGTGTTGGAGCATTTGCCTAAGAGCACAGTGTAGTTTTCATCAACAGCGCAATGTTTTGATGTGTCCACTTTCTCAAGATTGATGCCAGTGGTAGGAGCCAATGCCACACTGTCGTCACCCATATCTGTGACTGAAACACTTGTCGCCTGAATGGAAGCAGTAACCCATTTGAAGAAAGCCTTGAACGACATTTCGTCAGTGTCGTTCAGTCTGAGCACATTGTCAGAAATCTGCCCTAATAATTGCGTGTTGACATTATTGCCGATAGAAATGACCACGAGGTTTGCCTTACGACGGTATTTGTTGTTCCATCGTGCAAAGGCAGATGAAGGATTGTCTGTTGGTGTGCCATCGGTAAAAAGGAATATGATTGGCTTCCAGTCGCCTTTCCGTTCTTCTGTGGTTTTCACCACATTCTTGTCAATGTCATCCATCAGAAAGTCAAGAGCGCAGCCAAGAGACGTACCTCCACCTATAGGAAACACAGGCGGATAGAACTTATAAAGTTCTGTCAATGGCGACAAACTTTTAGCCTTTCCGGCAAAGGCTATAACTGAAATGAAAGCTGTTTCAAGGGCATAAGGGTCGGTGCGCAGCTCCTGAACGATCTGCCGCATGCCGTTCTCCACTTGCTTTATAGGTTCTCCCACCATTGACTCTGACACGTCGATTAGGAAATAGATAGGTAATCGTCTCATATATTTAATTATTATTGTTTAGGAATTATCATTGGAATAGGACTCAAATATACTTTGCCAGGCCCTGTTATCTTCATCAAGCTCAAGCCTTCGCCTCTCAGCACATTGCCAAACGACCAACCTGCCTGTATTTGTGATATCTGAAAACCTTTCAATGCAACAATATGGTTCTCGTCTATCTCTACGGTCTCGCCATTTGCCAATATTTTTTCTATAGGTGTTCCAAGTGAGTCAAGGAATACCGTAGCATTACCTTCAACTTTCTGAAACAAGCCGACACCACCCAACAAACCTTGCAGATTGAGGTTGAGATTAAGCTTCACCTTGTTTGTGGAAGCCACATAGTGACCACGGCGACAAATCATATTCTCGCCTTGCAGACGTATCGGCACAAGCGAGCACATACTGCCCGACAACACCATTCTCTTGTCGGTGTTGGTAGGGTTGTAGAAATGTATTATCAGTACCGACTCTCCCGACAGGGCAGAGCGTAGCACACCGCCTATCAGATTGCCAAGCCCGTTGCCCGAGCCTCCACCATTCCACTCCGCATCGCGTTGCAAAGCCTCGTCTACATACACTATGCTGCCACGCTCCGCATAAAACGACTCTCCCGGTGTAAGGACCACCTCAAGGGTTTTGTACTCGTAACCTACAATCTTGCAATTCATAATTAATATACGTTATATGGCAAATCTGTGTCATTTGGATTTACTTCTATTGGAAAAAAAGAATACCATATTGCTTGTAATGTATACACTGGTCCCCAAGGTACTCCCCATAAGCCAAATAAAAGACTAATGAGTAAATATTTCCACCCATATTTTATACCCCATTCATTAGATTTCAAGAAATAGACTTGTGATGGCCGTCTAAAAGTCATAAGAATGATTGATATTGTATAAGTATAACAAACGAATCTTCCTCCTTTTTCTATTTCTTTGGATAATTCAGAATATGGAGTATGGGATAATTGATGAATATTCATATTTTCATTCTCTTATATTACAACATTCACTTCTATTGGAGGTGGTGGGAGTTCCATACTATCAGTCACTCCCATAGTGCGTCCGCCTTGCTGCACATTGATTGTCACCCATTGGAAGAATTTCTTAAATGTACTACTATCCATCGTGTCAAGCGTGAAAACATTGTCCGTGAGTTTCTTCAATGGTTCTGTTTTTGCTTTGGGACCAGCAGCACAGGCTACTATATTGGTGAATTGGTGACGCTTTACATTCTTTATGGCTTCTTCATATACCATCAAATCTGCGGGTTTTCCGTCAGTCATCAGAAACAATAACGGCATCCAATCACCTTTATGCTCTTTAGACCCCATGTTCACTTCACGATCATAACAATCGCATAGCATATTAAGAGCCGCACCTGTGTGTGTAGGTCCTGATTCGGGACATTCTATATCTGGCAGTTGCAAATTTTCAAGTTCTGTCAGAGGCAATATCTGCTTCACATCCTTGTCGTATGTAATAATACTGATGCAAGCCGTTTCCAAAGCATAGGGGTCAAGTCGCAAGGAGGCAATCATATCGGAAAGACCTACCTTTACCGATTCTATCGGCTCACCTTTCATGGAGCCTGATGTGTCAATCAAGATATATACCGGTAATCTTCTGCTCATAAATTTGTATTATTCTGAATGTCGGGTGATGATATAAGTGAAAACACCACCCAACTTTATTATATTGCATTTATTATACCACGATATTCACTTCTGGAGGAGGAGGCGGAAGCTCGCTCATATTAGTGGCTTCAGCAGCTGTCTCTTCCACAGACTTGCTGCTTGTGCTTATGGATGCTGATACCCACTTGAAGAAAGCCTTGATAGTGGCACTGTCGGCTGTATCGAGCTGAACCACATTCTCGGTGATTTGCTTCAACGTGTTGGTGTTAGCACCTTGGCCTGCAGCACAGGCAACGACCATACCGCACTTGCGTTTTTTGAACTCTGCAAGTCCTTTTGTTATAGAGTCTGTAGGTTCTCCGTCTGTCATTATGAACACCAACGGCCGCCAGTCGCCTTTCACCTCTGCCGTTGTCTTAGTAATTTCCGTATCTATCTTTTTAGACAGAAGTTCCAGTGCTTCTCCCAATGCTGTGCAACCGCTTGCTTCTATACTTGGCTGTTGGAAAGCAGCCAGTTCTGTAAGCGGAGTAATCTGCTGAGCAGAGCTGTTGAATGTTATAATACTGATGTATGCTGTCTCGAGAGCATACGGGTCGCTGCGTAATGTGGAGATAAGCGTTTGCACGCCATTCTTCACCGCCTCGATAGGCTCGCCATACATTGAGCCGCTTGTGTCGAGGAGCAGATATACGGGAAGTCTTCTCATATTTTAGCGTTTACTTTTTATTTTGAATAATCTTTTGCTACACGTTGAATGGTATAACGAATGTCTCTATCCTCAAAGGCATCACCAATAGCGGCAAACTTCCAATCGCCATTACGTCTGTAAAGTTTACCCATAATCAAAGCTCGTTTGCCAACACATTCTGTTTTTGTCGCAACGTCATATTGTGCGAAAACTTGCTTTGGCGGTCTTTCCGGTGTTCCCTCAAACATGCGGATTGAGGCATACGGTATTCCCGAGAAATCGCCTCTATACTCATTGTTGTTGTATATATTGAGGAAGAAAACGATAGAGTTGACATCTGGGTTCACACGATTCAGGTCGACAGTTATAATCTCATTGTCAAGACCGTCATCTCCGTCTTGGTCGCCTGTGAGGTCATCACCTGTGTGGTGGAGAGCACGGTCGTTGGAGTCTAATTTTCCTTGAGGCACTTTGCCACCAAAATTGTATAATGGTGACCATATATGGTCAATAACATTTCCTACCGCATTAAACATCATGCAACTAAGATCTAAATCAACATCGACAATTTTTGTTGATAGTCCGAAGAAAGATTTCTTAGTTATAGCTCCCCAGTTGCAGCCAACACAGAAGTTGGTTAACTTTGTTCCACTCTCTTTTTCAAGGTTGATGCGTTGTCCTTTTTCAAGTCTTATAGCCATATCTTTAGGTTTTAAATTGTTAATCTTTACTGCCTGGTGAATAGTTAAATCCCCAACCATACACCTTGTCACAATCACTATGACCATTATGGAATGTGATAAGTTTCTTTACGGTAATGGAATTGTCCGTTCCGAAATCAAGTTGGGCAATGGCGCAAAATTTCTTATTGCTATTCTGTTGCCCCATTTCCACAATCACATCGTCACTGCCAGGAACCTTCACTTTTACCACAGCGTTAGTCTCTGACCATTTAGCCACGCCTTCATATATAAAGGTATAGACAATGATGCGCTTTATTTGGTTCGCACCATTGGGATTGACAAGTATTGTTTCGCCCGATGATGTACCACCTCCACGGTCGTCTCCTTTATGCCATATGTATGGTGTATGGTCATAGCATCCCTGCCGTGTAACATGATGGCGGTCTCCTCCACGTCCATGTGAAAACTGCAATCCATCTATCAGCATCTTCTTGCCGTCACGCATCTCATAGAAACAGCCAAGATCCAAATCAACCGCATTGCCGAATAGATTTTTAAAGAAGCCACCTTTGTTCCAGTCAAGGTTGATAACAATCTCTCCCGCCAATGGTCTGCCGCTCGGCTTTTCAAGATTTATTCGATGGATGTCGCCACCTTTTTCAAGAATTATAGCCATAACTACATGAATTTAGATGCATACTTACGGCAAATAGGTTCCAATCCATCTTTATGTGCCTCGCCTACTGCCTGAAATTTCCACTCTGATCCACGGCGGTACAAACGTCCAAACTCAACACCTTTATCTGTAGAGAAATCCTCGTCAAGGTCGTATCGGCATATTACTTCGCCATTCATAGCATTCTTTATTTGAATGTAGGCGTCACGAACCTGACCGAAATTATATTTCATTCGTGGAGCGTTATGTGGGTCATTATAATCAGATGGATTCCAATAGATGCTTGCCGTGAAAAGAATTTCCTTAACGTGAGAAGAAGTTTTGGTTAAGTCAACTTCTATTTCTTCATTTCCCTCACCCGTGTCATCGTCATCATCGCCAAGGTCGTCTACAGAGCCAAGAACACTTTTGTCTACAGAGATAGGGCGCATCACAGCATTGCCGTTTTCATCAAAAAGCGGATTTCCGTTATAGTCAAATGCTTGTACCTGATTGCCAGACCCATAGAAAACAAAATCATATTCATTTTCTATCTGTCCGTTACTTCCCAACAAAAACGTTGAAGCATCTAAGTCATATGCAGGATCAGCGTTTGGATTAACTTTCCATCCCATTTCAACTTTCAGGCGAGTCAGTCCTGGCGCAATCTCTACTCGCTGTCCTTTTATTAAGTTAATAGCCATAAGCGATTATGCGAATTGTTTAGCGTATTTGTTTACCAGAGCTTGCAGACCACCTTTGTTGCCATTGCCAATTGCCTCAAACTTCCATTCTCCATTATGACGATACAGACGACCAAATTCTACGGCTGTCTCAACAGAGAAGTCCTCGTCCAAATCATAACGGGCAATCTCTGTGTTAGTTTTAGCGTCATATATACGTATATACGAATTCCGAACCTGCCCGAAATTCTGACGACGCTCTTCTGCTTTGTAGATGGTTGCTGTGAAGATAATCTCTTTGATTTGAGAACTTACTTTTGCCAAGTCAACATTCAGAGTCTCATCGTCTCCACCATCGCTGTTTCCACCGGTCAAGTCATCTCCCATCGATTCTACCGAACCATCAGGTGCTTTTTGGTTACCATAGAAAACGAAAAATTCCTGTTGCGGAATCTGCCCGTTCTCACCTAACAAAAAAGCAGATGCATCCAAATCGAAATCATAGCCGGAGCCCTCGTTCGGATCCCAACCAAGTCCTACACCTACAAGGGAAAGTCCCTTGTCCATGCTTATACGCTGACCTTTTTCAAGATTAATCATAGTAATAATTATTTGTTAAACCAATATTTATTTACACGTGCAAAGTTCGTTGTTTTTATTTATCCGAGCTTTTCTCCGCAAACATTACAGTCATAGTTGCATAATATTCCTCCGTATTGTTGCAAGGTTACAACGCAGCTATTTTCTGCCATTCTTCAGAATCAGACAGTTTGTATATTTCATTGGCATCTGCACCACTACAGCAACAAAACGAAGGATGTATGCCGACACAATAATTACCAAAGATATTTCGTTGGATAATATAGTCGTCAACATGAAACAGAACGTCACCACAATTCTTTAACTGTTTTTTTATAAGTGCAATCATAGGAAGCCTTATTTCTGGAATTGCAAGATTTGGAGCCTTTTGAGGATCTCCACCGAATTTCTTGTATATCATCTTGTATTTTTCTTGAACGGCACTTATTCGTCTTTCATATTTCTCAAGTTGGCGCGGAGTGTCAGGTTTTGAAAAATTTATGCCTCCACTTCTTGTCTCCAATAGGAACAAGGCATACAGCGCTTTTTCTCTTCGATGCAACTTTTCTAATTTTATTTCGGCCTCAGGAAAACGAATCGTTTCACGGTATACGTCAACAACAACAGTACTCTTTATTCCTTTCCTCAACATATACAGGTCGAAAATCTGTTTGTACAAACCTGTAAATATGAAGCGTCCTTTTTTTTCTTTCAAATAATTCAAACGTGAATTCTGATAATACTCCGAAAATATGTCAAGAATATTTCTTATGATATCTAAAACATTATTGTCCAATTCCACTAACAGAAAATTAGATACTTTCTTCTCACCGACAAAAGAATCTCCAATTTTTATCATTAGCGATGGAGAAACAGCAGAAAATTCCTTTATGCCCAATTTCCCAGCAAGCTGATCTTTGCAGAACTCTGACGTGGAAAGAGCATACAACTGATTAACAACAGTTTCCAGTTTGTCTTTACTCGCTTTAGGATAAAGAAAACCTGACATCTTCAGAAATTCATTCTCGGGAATAGCCCGGTAATGTGCTGCAATTTGCGGTAGATATACAAAATCAAAGCCGGCAAGACGTGCTTCTGACGTTATTTCCCTAAATTTTTCGTTTATCTCCCAATTTATGTCATTGTCGAAATCACTTTCTACATATAATATTTGTGTAGGGTCAACAGATATGCTTGAAGTATCTATTGAGACTATTTTGCTCTCTGAATCGAAGACGGGATTCATGCAAAGGTGCAACGCCATAAGCAGTAAAGCTTCTTCTCGTGCACAAAAATTATCAGACATTGCAATACTGTTGAATGTTGTTATCAGTTCATCCTGAAGCTTGTTTGCAATACCTAAAAATGTCTTTACAGCTTCAGCCAAGGTTAAAGAAGATCCGATAATCTCATCCTCGTTTTTTATTGAAAACTTTTCCTTTATGGCATCCAATTTTTCAATTTCGCGTGTATCTATAATTGCATCAGCTTTAATCAAATCTGAAACAATGCGAAATATGCAGGCTCTTTCTGACTGTTTCATGTTCAAAAGATTATTATATTTTTATATTTCCATATAGACGTTATCACTCTTTCAAGTATTCACTTGTATCTTCATTTCATCTATGGCCAGTATAGAAATACTTTCCTTTTCAGTTTCTTCTATGTCATGTTTTATGTACTTTTGTTTCATATTAAAAATCCTTTAGAATTAATTCGTTTGTTGTTTACATTAGGTATTTTCATTCGTTTGTGTCTAATTATACCATAAGGTTAGCAACCTGTAGTGTTTTTTTTCTGACAAATATAGTGCTTTTATTATTTTCACATGGGTTATTCATGCGTTTGCAAGCTTGCAAACGATGCATTTTTACCTTTAACAGACAAAGAATTTGTAATTTTGCTTTCAAAATGAGGGAGGTAGAGTGTTTACCTTTTATGAATTTTGCTCACTAACTAATAAAAACCAAAAGGAATGACGGAAGACGAAAACATAAAGAAAGTAACCGAGGATATTCGTTCGGGCATTGACTTGCTGCGCAAAAGCGGCAGACTGGATTTGCTGAAGGATATGCTTGGTGATGACTTGCGGAATATTAGTTTGTGTGACGAGCGTAAAAGCGTTGTGTTGTTAGGAATAAAGGTTACTGACGACATGCATATCATCGTGCCGGAAATGGACAATATGGAGATAAAGATGCCTACACTCGCACGGGCGCTATACATATTTTATCTGCTACACGGCGAGGGCGTGGCGTTCAAGCAACTCGGCGACTACCGCAAAGAGATACTTGGTATCTATCGCCTCGCTTCAAACCGTACCGACGAACGGAAACTTACGGCAACAGTAAACCGTCTGGTAAATCCACTCGACAACAAAGTGAACGAGTGTGCCAGTAGAATAAAGGATGCTTTCATTAAGGCTTTCGGGGAAAAAGAGGCAGAGATGTATTATCTCACGAACAAAGACAATGATGACAACACACTTACGAAAAAATGCGTAAAGTTGCCTTCTTCACTGATATCTCTACCTGAATGTTTGCTAAAAAGGATCTAAGCAGCCATAAGGAATAAGGAAGAAACGTTACTTAACTTTCCACTCCAAAGTGTTCACACCATTTTTTAGACTGAAGTTCATGCCCACAGCCACTATCCGCTTTTCCTTCATTTTGAAGGCATCGGAATAGTTTTTTGAATCTATTTGTGCTAAAGCTTCATCAACATTCCTGTTAAACTTCAATTCCATTATATATATAGTGTCAACGGTTTCGAGTGTTATGTCAATTCTTCCATTTGCCGTATGCTGTTCCACATGTATATCATAATTAGTGAGCAGGGCAAAGACAATGTAAAGCATCTGTTGGTAATGCCCTTCATAATTTGTATTGTCGCAATAAGGCACGCTTTTAAGAAAATCAGCCATAAGCTGCAGTCCGTCATCAATTTTTCCCTGTCGAATAAAAACCGACATTTTGGCAATTGCCACATTCCCTTTTGTAGTATTCCTCTGTAGATAATGCGGGAGCAGACTACCGAACAGTCCTATCCTGATTTCATTATTAGGAATTCCCAGTTCATAGAGCTTGCTCAATTTATCATAGCCTTTTATTGTAACATAACCACTCTGATACAACAACGGAGTGATTGTTGTCATTGTTTCCGTTGCAGCATCAAAATCCGTCCTGTCAGCAAGAATGTTCTCACCGAATTCTGAAGGCAAGAACTCATACTTTCTCATCATGCTGATGAGATATGTAGGAGTGCCGGAACCGAACCAATATGATTCAAATTTCCCGTCGGCAAAGCAGTTTAGCAGACTAAACGGATTAAACACGTCTGGTGAAGGCCAGCAGAAATGATAGCCGTCGTAATGCCTTTTAAGTTCACATATAGTTTCATCCCTACCCAATTCCAGCTTCCGGGCAAGTTCGTCGATGTCGTCACTCATATCCGAAAGCAATTCCTCTTGAGTAATGCCGCATATATCGGCATACGACTCGTCCATACTGACGTCCTTAATATTGTTGAGTTCACTGAATATGCTTAATTGCGAAAACTTTGTTATACCAGTCAAGAATACGAAACGAAGCATAGGCTCACAGTCCTTTAACGGAGAATAGAAGTTGCGCATCGTATAGCGCAAGGCATCGAGCTGCTCGTCGTTATGTGCCACATCGAGTAACGGAGCATCATATTCGTCAATGAGTACAACCACTTGTTTGCCTGTGTTTACATAAACGTTCTTTATAAGGTTGAGCAGCCTCACGTTTGGGTCAAGAGAATCACAGACAATGCCAAAGCGACTTTCATTGTCGGCAAGGATATAAAGCAGATAACGCTCCAGACGCTCCTGTTCCATGTGCTTACCCCCTGCCAAGCTGAAATGCAGCACTGGATATTCTTTCCATTCCTTCTCCAACCGTTCAATGGCAAGTCCTTTGAACAAGTCTTTTCTTCCCTCGAAATAGCTCTGTAATGTAGATACCAGCAGCGACTTACCGAAACGGCGCGGACGGCTCAAGAAGAAATACTTTCCATTTGAATGAGTCAAGCGGTAGATGTATTCTGTCTTGTCTATATAGAGATTATCCAACTTACGGATTTCCTCAAACGTCTGTATTCCTATAGGATATAATTTTCTTGCCATAACAATATTCTGTTCATTAAACACTAATGTATTCAAGTATAACGCTACAAATGTAACATAAATATCCGTAGGAACAAAAGGATATCAATAATTTTCGAATATATTTTTTGAGTTCTTTGATTTTTATGCTACATTTGCAAAACTATAGCTTGCTCAAATATTAGGCATACATGAAGAAATCTATAAAGAACACATTGCGGTGGGGCGGAGCCATCGTCGCCACACCTATAATCATTATAATATTATTGTCTGTGCTGCTCTATGTTCCGGCGGTGCAGAACTGGGCTGTGCACCGTGTTGCCGACTATGCTTCGGAGAAGACGGGTATGCAGATTTCCGTGGAAAGGGTACATCTGCAGTTTCCTATCGACCTGGGCATAGACAACTTCAAGATGATAAAGCCCAACGATTCGCTGCCACAGGTGAAGGACACCGTGGCAGACATGGGGCGACTCGTGGTCAGCGTGAAACTGCTTCCACTTTTCCGTCAGCAGGTGGAAATCGACAGGTTCGATATGCAGAGGGTGAAACTCAATACGAGCGACTTCGTTCACGAGGCGAGGGTGAAGGGCAGCGTTGGCAGACTCTCACTCCAGAGCCATGGCATCGACTGGGGCAAACAGATGCTGAAGGTGGATGATGCTATGCTGAAGGATGCCGACGTTAGCGTGGAACTGAGCGACACCGTTCCGCCGGACACTGCGAAAACTCCTACTTACTGGAAGATTGACGTGAGGAAGGTGTTGGTGGAAAACACCAGAGCCGTGGTCCATATGCCAGGCGACACGCTACAGGTGGCTGCTTTTCTCGGCAAGGCAAATGTAAAAGAGGGGTTCTTCGATTTATTCAAAAACTCGTATACAGTGAACAGCTTTGAACTCGCCAACGGTTCAATAGCCTACGACAACAACTTCAAAACCCATACACGGGGGATTATCGACCCTAACCATATAGCCCTCGCTGATGTCAGTATGGGCGTAGACTCACTGATGTTTCAGGCTCCGCGCCTGTCGCTCGTCATGCGCCATTGTGCCTTCAAGGAGAAGAACGGAATAGAGCTTTCCGACCTCAGCGGACCGCTGAGCATGGACTCGCTGCAGTTGCAGTTGCCGAGACTTACGGTGAAGACGCCCGATTCATGGCTAAAGGCAAATATGACGATGGATCTTAATGCCTTCAGCGACAGTTGTCCGGGCAGAATAAACCTCACAGCGAGTGCATCGCTTGCCAAGCGCGACCTTTTACGCTTTATGGCGGATATGCCTAAGGCTTTTCGCCGACAGTATCCAGACAAGCCTCTTTCTTTAAATGCCGTAGTGAGCGGCAACCTCCAGCGTATGGATATCCGTATGCTTAATACTGTATTGCCTTCGGCTATGAAGATAAACGCCAACGGATTTGCTGCCGACGTTACCGACATGAAGAGGATTAGGGCGAACATGAAATTCAAGGCAAATACATATAATATAGGGTTTCTAACCTCGCTTGCCGGCAAGGGCGGACTTGGCGGCGTGCGCATCCCCAAGAGTATGTATCTCGGAGGAAATGTCAAGACTGTAGGACTGAAGACGTATACTGCCGACCTTACTTTCCACGAGGGCGGCGGAACACTGAAAGCTAAAGGTTCGTTCGATTTGCCACGCATGGCATACCGCGCCAAACTATCGGCAACGAATATGAAGATTAACCATTTCATGCCGTCGCTCGGCATGAAGGATTTCTCTGGCAATCTTGCCGTCACCGGCAAGGGCATTGACCCTACATCAAAGGGAATGCGCATTGACGCAGGGGCGGATATCCGCAAGTTTATATACGAGAAATATCATCTCACGGGCATTAATGTTGATGCCCGACTGCAAAACGGACTTATCCACGCCGCCGTTAACAGCAAGAACAAGATGCTCGACGGACTCTTGACGTTCGACGGACTTATCAACTCCAAGAAACTCGACGCAACGGTATCGGCAGACGTGAACCGCCTCGACCTTTACACTCTGGGTATTACTCAAAAGCCACTGCTCGCTTCGCTCTGCTGCCACTTCGATGTTGCCACCGACATGAAGAAGATGTATATGCTGCGCGGCGGAACGAGCGATGTAACGATACTCGATTCTGCACGACTATACCGACCTGTGAACATCACGATGGATGTTCTGACTAACCGCGACACCACACGCGCCCTCGTAGACTGTGGCGACTTTTATCTGAAGATGAATGCCCGGGGCGGTTATGAAGCTCTGCTGGGTAGCGGTACCAAATTCGGCAACCGACTGATGCATGAACTAAAAGACCGGCGCATCGACTATGTCGCCTTGCGCAATACTCTGCCGGATGCACAGATTACGATGAAGGCGGGAAAGGACAATATCTTCAGCCGCTTTATGAAATACTGCGGATATGCCTTCGAGAGCATCGACATGGATATGACTTTCTCGCCGGCAATGGGAATGAACGGCGGACTGGAACTTAACGAACTGACGGCATCGGGAATAAAACTCGACACGATACGCTTTAATGTGGTTTCCGACTCCTTGAACTGTACTTACAACGGACAAATTCGCAACGCCAAGAACAATCCCCAGTATGTGTTCAATACCCTCTTCGACGGTTATCTCATGGAGCGCGGTTCCGGACTGAACCTCGCCGTATATGATGCCAACGACCGCCTCGGCATAAAGCTCGGCGCCACAGCGGAACTCGAAGAGAAAGGAGCCAGACTGCATCTGCTCACCGATGACATCATCCTGGGCTACAAGAAATTCAAGGCCAACGACGACAACTATCTCTTCCTCGGCGACGACAAGCGAGTGGCGGCAAAACTCAACCTTCGGGCCTCGGACGGCATGGGACTGCAGGTGTATACCGACGATGACAACCTTGAGGCACTGCAGGACGTTACGGTCAGCCTCAACGACTTCGACCTCTCGAAGATTACTGCCGTATTGCCTTACTTCCCCAAGATGACGGGAAAGATGAACGGCGACTTCCATGCCATCCAAACTGCCGACCAGCTTACTCTGTCGTCGAATCTCTCTGTTGACAAGATGACCTATGAGGGATGCAAGATGGGCGACGTAAGCACGGAATTCGTCTATATGCCGCGCTCCGACGGCAGTCATTACGTGGATGCCATGCTCTTCAGCGAGGGCAGTCAGGTGGGAACGCTCGTTGGCACCTACACCCCATCGGGCAAGGGCGTGCTCGACGCTACAATGACTCTCGACCATCTGCCACTATCGATGGTCAACGGATTTATTCCGCAGCAACTCTTCGGTTTTGAGGGCGATGCCGACGGCAAGATGACAGTGAAGGGCTCGCTCGACAAACCGCATGTGGATGGCGAGATTTATCTCGATTCTACCTATATGGTCAGCGTACCGTATGGAGTAAGGTTGAGGTTCAGCAACGACCCTGTAAGGGTTGTCGACAGCAAACTGCTGCTCGAGAACTTCGAGGTGTATGCCCACAACGACAATCCGCTTAATATATACGGTAACATCGACTTCTCCAACCTCGACAACATGAGCATGGATCTGAGGATGAGAGCACAAAACTACCAGCTTATCAACTCTAAGGAGAACTACCGCAGCGTGGCTTACGGCAAGGCGTTTATCGACTTCTTCGGTTTCGTTCGCGGCAAGATGGACAATCTGCAGATGCGCGGAAAGCTCAACGTGCTTGGTTCTACCGATGTGGCTTATATTCTGCGCGACTCGCCTCTTACCACCGACAACCAGATGGACGGACTGGTGAAATTCACCAATCTCAACGACACCACGCAACAGAACGTGAACCATCCGCCATTGACGGGTCTCGACATGGACCTCTCGGTTAGCGTGGACCAGGGGGCACACGTCATGGCTTATCTCAATGCCGACCACTCCAACTATGTAGACCTGATGGGCGGCGGCGACCTGCGCATGACCTACGACCCGCTCAACGAGCTGCGCCTTACGGGTAAATACACGCTCAACAACGGCGAGATGAAATATGCCCTGCCTGTAATTCCGCTCAAGACCTTCAATATCGAAAACGGCAGTTATATAGAATTTACGGGCGACATAATGAATCCGAAGCTAAACATCACGGCAACAGAGGAAACAAAGGCTACGGTGGGCAGCAGCGGACAGGGAGGACGCTCTGTACTCTTTAAATGCGGAGTGGTGATAACCAAGACACTCAACGATATGGGACTGGAGTTCACTCTCGACGCTCCAGAAGACATGTCGCTACACAACGAGCTGCAGTCTATGAGCCTTGAACAGCGCGGCAAACTCGCCGTCACGATGCTCACCACCGGCATGTATCTCGCCGACGGCAATACAAGCGGATTCTCAATGAACAGTGCGCTCAGCTCCTTCCTGCAAAGTGAGATAAACAATATCACAGGTAACGCCCTGCGCACACTCGACCTAAGCTTCGGTATCGACAACTCCACCGATGCTTCGGGAAACATGCACACCGACTACTCGTTTAAGTTTGCCAAGCGCTTCTGGAACAACCGTCTGAAGATTATCATCGGCGGAAAGGTGTCGAGCGGTGCCGACGACCCGACTCAAAATGAGTCTTTCTTCGACAACGTTACATTCGAATACCGTCTCGGCGACACATCAAATAAATATCTGAAGCTCTTCTACGACAACAACTCCTACGACTGGCTCGAGGGTAATACACAGGAGTTCGGAGTGGGATTCACATGGCGCAAGACGGCACAACACTTCAAGGACTTCTTCCGCTTCGGCAAGGAGAAGCAAGCGATGCCGGCACCGCTGAAAAACGACAGCAGCAAGACGATGCCGAAAGTAAGGGAGATTAAGAAGTAACAAGAAGTAGCAGAATAGCATATCAGGAGATTTGAAAAATGAGAAATAACAAATACGTACATACGATAAAAGCCATAATATATACGACGATGGCTGTTGTGCTTGCCGCATGCTCGTCTACGAAAAGCGTGCCCGACGGCGACCAGCTCTATACGGGACTAAAACCGATAAACTACCGAAACTACGAGAAATGCGACCACTTCTACGACACGCAGGAGGAACTTGAGGCTGCACTCGCCACAGCTCCAAACGGAGCTTTCTTCGGCAGTTCATACCACCGCACGATACCATATCGTCTGTGGATATGGAATGCCTTTTCCAACTCTGAAGGAACAGCGGGAAAATGGATTGCCAAGACCTTCGGACAGGCTCCCGTGCTGATGAGCTGGGTAAATCCTGAGCTGAGAGCCTCTGTGGCAAAATCAGTATTGCGCAACCACGGATACTTTGGAGGCAACGTTACATATAACGTGGTTGACGAGAAAAATCCGAAAAAGGCAAAGATAGCCTATACTGTCGACATGAACACACTGTCGACAATCGACACCATAGAATACGTCAACTTCCCGAAAGAGGCAGACAGTCTGATTCATGCCACACGCAGTGATGCCCTTATTCATGTTGGCGACCCGTTTGATGTTTCCAGCCTTGATGCCGAGCGCACACGACTGACAAACCTCTTCCGCAACAACGGATATTACTACTACCAGTCGCCATACGCCTCATATCTTGCCGACACACTTGCCACACAGGGTAAAGTGCGCCTGCGCCTGCAGCTTGCCGACAACATCCCCGAAACGGCTCGCCACAAATGGTATATCGGCAATCTGAACGTGAACATCATGAAGCAGTTTATGGAGCAGCTCAAAGACTCCTTCGTCTACCGCCGCCTGTCGATTAAATTCAACGGCAAGAAACCGAAAATCCGTGCCCGTCTGTTGCTCAGTCAGCTCCGTCTGCTGCCAAAGCAGATGTACAGTTATGATGCATTCCTTGAGAGTGCCGACAGGCTCAACAACTCGGGACAATACAGCTCCGTACAGATTGCCTTCACGCCCCGCGACACCACCGCGACATGCGACACTCTCGACATGTCGGTAAGCTGTGTGCTCAACAAGCCTTACGAGGCATACATAGAGACGAACTACAGCAACAAGATCAACGGACGCACCGGACCGGAACTTGTCGTCGGACTGAAAAAACTTAATGCCTTCCGCGGAGGCGAGGTGGTCGACCTGAGTCTTCACGGTTCCTACGAGTGGCAGACGAAAGGTACGGCAAAGGGACAAAGCGGCGACTTCAACTCTTATGAATACGGTGCCGACCTATCTGTGTCGTTTCCGCGGCTCCTTGTACCTTTCCTCAAACGACGCAGATACCACACCACGCCGAGCACAATGGCAAAGATGTCGGTAAACGTACTCAACCGTCCTGGCTACTTCAAGATGCACACGGCAACGGGTGAATGGACTTACAAATGGCAGCTTACGGAGAGGACAAAACACGAATTCAGTCCGCTGACGCTGAAATACCAGCATCTTACCTATACCACCCACTCCTTTGACTCCATAATGCAGGCCAACCCATATCTCCTTGCCACAATGCAAGACATGCTGATACCAAAGATGAGCTATACCTACACGTATACCAGTCCGAAGCAATACCGCAACCCGATATTCTGGAGCATTACGGCATCTGAAGCCGGTAATATCCTGTCGCTCGGATATCTGGCGGCAGGAAAGAAATGGGGCGATGAGGGGAAAACGCTTTTCAAGAACTCATACGCACAGTTTGTAAAGCTGGAGACCGACTTTACCAAGACATGGAGCGTCGGACTGAAGTCGCAACTCGTGGGACATGTAAATGCCGGACTGATATATGCCTTCGGCAACACGAAGCAGACACCATACAGCGAGCAGTTCTATGTAGGCGGTGCAAATAGCGTGAGGGCTTTCGCAGCGAGAAGCATCGGTCCGGGACATTATTATACCGACGTGGCACGCCTCTCGTATCTCGATCAGACGGGCGACATGAAGATTCAGGCAAATCTGGAATACCGCTTTAATATCTTCGGCAATCTATATGGAGCAACCTTCCTTGATGCCGGAAACGTATGGGGAGTGCGCAACGACGGCTACCGCACGGGAGCAAAGTTCAAGTTTAAGAACATTCTTGACGAAATGGCTGTCGGCACAGGTATCGGTGTGCGTTACGACCTGGAGTTTCTCGTGTTGCGTCTCGACTGGGGCGTTGGCATCCACCTGCCTTACGACACGACACGCAGCGGATACTACAACATCCCGAAGTTTAAGGACGGTCAGAGCATCCACCTCGCCGTAGGGTATCCTTTCTGATTTTTATATAACGTAAAGGCAACAAATTATAAGTAACAAGTCAAAATTATTTTATACAAACGACAATGGAGATAATATAAAAAACAACAAGTACAACTTATACAACAAGTACAACACGCAGCGTGCGTGACAAGCATGAAAGTTGTTTGGGTTGTATATGTTGTGACGGTTGTTTTAAATATAAATGTTTTGTTGTTTGTATAAACTAATTATGAATAGCTACTTAAATATCATCCGTCAATGGCGTTTGGCCCAAACAGTCGGAGCGTTTGGCCCAAACAGTCGCGGTGTTTGGCCCAAACGCTCCCGGCGTTCCTATCATATGCAAAAAAAGCACACGGCATCACTCATTACAGAGTGTCCATTTTCCGTCGCCATTCCGTAGGTGTTACGCCGAACTTCTGTTTGAAACACTTGCTGAAATAATGTGCATCAGCAATACCTATGGCGTATGAAATCTCCGTGATACTCATCTCGCCGGCACCAAGCAATTCTACAGCACGCTGCAGGCGCAAAGACTTAAAGAAATCGTTAGGTCCTACTCCTGTCAGAGCCTTCAGCTTCTTGAAATACACAGAACGGCTCATTCCCATCATCCTTGCCACATCATCAACAGAAAGATCACCGTTGCTGATATTCTCCTCAAGCAAAGCTGTCAGTCGGCCAAGGAAACGCTGGTCAGCATCCATCGAGACACTACTGCCGGCAGCAACAGACGAAGTATTTGCCTTGCAGTCTGACGAAAGTGAAGAATTTAAAGAAACACTGCTCTTATTTACAAAGCGTTCGAAATACATCTGCTGCAGATTGCGGCGCATCTCAATGATATTTCTTATTCTCGCCCTCAATACATTGGCACTAAAGGGTTTCTCTATATATGCATCAACGCCAGTGCGAAGTCCAAGTATCACCGAAGCCTCATCAGTACGAGCCGACAGCATGATAATAGGAATATGACTCGTTGAAATGTCTTTGCGCAGATGTCCTGCCATATCCACTCCATCCATCACCGGCATCATATAATCAGAAATTATCAGGTCGGGTTGCAGCTCGGCAGCCTTCTCCATTCCAATCTTGCCGTTGGCAGCAGTTACAATATTGTATTCTTCGCGAAGTATTAGGGAAATGAAGTTGCGCATATCGGCATTATCCTCAACGACAAGTATCGTCAGCCTGTCTTTCATATCCATGTCATTACTGTCTGAATCCTCGTCGAAGGCTTCACCTTCAGTCTCCACCCTACCCTCTTCTGCCGTATACGGAGTAGTGTCCTCCATGATATAATTAGCTTCAGGACATGTCCCGGGAGCATTTGAGGGCAATTCGACGATAAAGGTGCTGCCCTTGCCGAGTTGACTTTCTACATGTATCGTGCCATGGTGCAGCTCAACGAGGTCTTTTGTAAGGGCAAGCCCTATTCCAGTGTGCGGCTGACTAACGGCACTGCCCTCGTTATCGGAACTGAACAGGCGAAAGATGGAACTGATACGGTCGGAGGCAATACCGCTCCCTTCATCTTTTACTCTTACAACGACACCACTGCCCGACGGTTCCACACTGACAATAATACTTTTTCCTCGTGGTGTAAAGCGGAAGGCATTCGAGAGGAGATTGAACATCACCTTGTCGAGCTTCTCGCAGTCCGCCCATACAAAGGTCTTTTCTTCTGGCTTTACAAGACTGAGGCTTATGCCTCGCTCACTGGCGAGATTGCGGAAATTGCCTATCAGCGAACTTACAAACACGCCGATGTCTATGCGTTGCAACGAGAGTTTCATGTTTCCGCTCTCAATCTTCCTTATGTCGAGAATCTGACAGACAAGTCTCAACAGTCTGTCGGAATTGCTGTCTACAACATGCAGAGCATCTGCAAGATTCTTCTCTTTTACGCCACGACGCAACATCTCTTTCACACTACCTGAGATTAGTGTGAGCGGAGTGCGTATCTCATGAGAGATATTGGTAAAGAACTTCATCTTGAGGTCGGAAATCTCCTGTTCTACAGCCACTTTCTGCTTCAACTGAAGGATAGTGGCAAAGACGTATGCCGTGATGCATACAGCGAGAACGGCTATCAAGCCATACAGCAGCCAAGCCCATCCCGTCTGCCAGAACGAGGGTAATACCTCTATTTCTACCCTGCGCATATTGTTTACCCATAAGCCGTCGCTGTTTGTTGAGCGTATTTTAAGCACATATTTTCCTGGCGGCAGATTGTTGTAGATGGCACTGTGGCGATTGCCTATCATGTTCCAGCCGGCATCTATTCCATCTATCATGTAGGCATAACTAATATTTGAGGGATCACGAAAATCAAGGGCTGCAAATTCAAGGTTGAAACTGTTCTTGCCTGATGGCAGCGTTATGCATTGCACGCTATTTATGTCTTCTTCAAGAATCGCATTGTCGTCTGCCGAAGGCAACTGCTCCGTTTGGTCAACAAACAGTTTTGTAAGGATTATCTTTGGCACAAACCGACTTACCTTTATCTTCTCCGGATTGAAATAAACGGCGGTGCAGTTACGCGACGGGTAAAGTAATCTGCCGTCGCGAAGCCTCAACGCCATACCTTCGTTAATGTCTATCTGTTTGCCGAAGAAGCGCGAGGAGAAATTCTCCACACTGTTTTTCTGAGGCGAATACTTTACAAATCCGTTTTCTGAGGCGAACCAGAGGTTACCGCTACGGTCTTCCTGTACGGAAAAGACAACATCGCTGCGCAATCCATTGGCTGTGGTAAATGGCGTAAAGCGAAGACTGTCGCCCGAACTGCGCTCCACTCGGCAGAATCCTCCTCCGTAAGTACACACATACATGGAGTCGCTGCTCGTGAAGTATGCCTCAAGCACATCGTTGTAACTTAGCGACGAGGCATTGTCTGGCTGTCGTGTATATGAAATGTAGTGTATCTTTTCCGGACGGCGGAAGTTGTCGCTAAAGCGGAGCAGTCCTGATGTGGCACACACCCAGATATTCCCCAGTCCGTCGGAAGTGACAAAACGTGTTCTGCCGAACCTCTGTATTGGATACGACGTGAGGAGATTGGCTGAATGTATAAAGCGTGGCTCCTTTGCCGAAAGGTCTGTATAGAATATTCCGCCGCCGAAGGTTGCACCCCAAAGTCGGTTATGACGGTCGATACAAAGAGAGAAGACATCGTTGTGAGGCAGACTATAGCGACTGCCGTCGGCTGTAAACCGCTTGAGGCGGAAGGTATTTACCCCCGAAGGTTGCAGACGAAGAAGTCCACTGAACTTTGTTGCTATCCATATCACTCCGTTTTTCTGTTCTGCAAAGGCATAGGCATGCCCTACCTGTGAAGAGAAGGATGCCGACAGTCTGCCGTCTGCCGTAAGATTGCCGATAAAACGCAGCTGACTGTCGTACACACTGACCACTCCACTCTTTGCACCGAGCCATATCCGGCCTTTGGAATCCTGGAACACGCCTCTTACATCACGTCCGCTCTCTGTTGGCGCCACATGGTTTAGGGTATTAAATTGCGGTGCATTGTATGTAGCCTTTTGCAGTCCCGTATATTTTCCACAGAACCATACGTTGTCTTGCCTGTCCACAAACATGTCGATTACTGTATTCTCGGCAGTCCAGGCATAATGACGGTTTTGGTCAAGGAACGGTACAAGCCGGTTGTTCCTCCTGTCATACATTGCCATGCCGTTTCCGGAAGGTGTGAGCCAGAGATTTCCTCTTGAATCTTCCATAATCTTTATGTCGTTGCGCCACATCGAAGGATCACCGCTAAACTCTCCCTGAAGATGAAGACTCTGAAGTTCACCAGTGGTATGACAATAGCGCATTACGCCTGGTTTGTTGGTACAGAACCATACATCACTAAAACGGTCGCACTGCAATCGAGATATGTGGTTTGAGGCAAGATTACTGTTGGCTGTCGTAAAATGCCGCTCCACGGTATTATCCCTACCGACAAGGAACAGTCCGTCGCCAAGTGTCGAGAGTAATAACTTGCCGTTGCGGAGAAATACCGCCGAACTGACAGGAAATGGTGTAGGAAGTTTTCTTCTAACCGTTTTTCCGCCTTCCAAGACGACATAATGTCCTCTTGAACAACAAAAGATACTTTTACCTTTTCCAATAGACATACTGCTGCATTCAATCCCACTGAAAATCTTTTCTAATTTACGTTTCGACGGATTATATAGCCAAGTTCCATGAGTGGTAAGAATCCACAGCGTTCCATCTTTCCCCACAACAACATTCCTTACGCTAACACCCTTCTGTCTGAACACCACACTTTCCATTATCTTATCATCAGAACGGTCTACCTTAGCCACTACAACTCTTCCGTCTGCCATTCTAACCATCACTCCGCCACCGGGCAAGGCTTGTTCTTCCAGTGCCACGTAGTTGCTCATCGGTAAATTGTCAATGCGCATCGTACGCTTATTGAAGCGGGAGATACTTCCGTTGTAACCCCGCATCCATATATTGTCGCCATCTTCAGAGATACTCTCCAGGCGGTTGCTCTCCAAACGTATACCGTCGCCTGGACGAGCCTTATAATTGGAAAAGCTATAGCCATCGAAGCGGTAAAGTCCATCCCAAGTGGCAAACCACATCTGTCCGTTGCGGTCTTGCATTATCTTCATCACCTCTTTTTGCACAAAGCCAAAATCACTGTTGTATGACGTAAAGGAATAGTGCGGCAAATCTGCCGCACTAATGGATACAGAGAAAACAAGGAATAAAAAAATATAGATATATCGTTGTCTTAGCATAGTATAAAGGTATAGATTATTTGTTTTAAATACCGTCGTTACTCCACGGTAAAGTCAAACTGTTTCACCACTTCTGGCGAAGTACTTGGATGCACGTAGATTTTGAACTTGCCCACGAAGCCGGCAGACTTCCATGAAGCCTTGTCGTTCAAGATATCGTGTTTCAGCGAATTCATCACGCCATAGACCGGCAAGACGTCACCCTCAGAGAATGTATAGCAGGTGAATGATTCCTTCCAGTATTTGCCGTAGTGCGACTCCAGGAACCTGCGTACGCTCTCCTGCGAGATGCCTTGCGGCACATCGATAGACATGTACCAGTCTGACTTGTGGCGGGTTGGCGGGTTGAGCAGAAAACAGTATTTTATGTCGCTCCGGTAGTTGCTGTATTTGTCGGTCATGTAGAACCATGTATTTACTCCCTCGTAATTCACGAGGTCGAGAGATGTGTATGCATCGAGCATGTACCTTTCAGATTTGGGATTCTTCACGGTGTAGATGAACGACTGGTTGAAGGTACAGTCATTGCGGTAGCAATATGGTATCACTTCATGTGTCGCATTCTTACTTTCCCATGCAAAATGTCCCTTGATGTAGGCATTCGCGGCATTGAACTTCCATTTTATATTCGAACCGGATGTTTTCAGCTCTGTGGCATAGTCTGGAGTGGAAGTGGTATAAGAGTCGGTGAAGCCGAACGAACCTACAACACCACCGTTAAGACCGAGCACGTTAAGTCCCAGATTTCCGCTGAACGAATAGTTTATGCCGGTGGTATGGCTTGCCGTGCCGAGATGCGTTGTTGGCTGAGGGTCGATAATGCTAACGTTGTCTACAGGATTTCCCTTTTCGTCAAGCAGGTTGATATTGTTTGCCATGTCGCCAGCCCATGAGCCGAGATACATATTGTCCCCAATCACGCGGTCCCAGCCCTGAGTGCCCTCAGTACATTCAAGGTCACCATTGTGCGAGGTTATCACCTGATGAACGATGTAGTAGTCTGTGTCCTTGTTGAAGTCGTAAACTGCCCAGATGTAATAATTAGTCTCTACAATACACGAGCGACGGTCGTACAAGCTTGTTGGTGATGCAAAGTTGTCGGCACGGAACACGCGTGAGAATTCCTGGGCTTCCATCAAACTCTTCAAATCACCAGTTTCTGCTTTTGTTGCCGGAGCCTTGTCAGCACCATTACTGTTGTCGCCCTTCTCTATACGCTCCGCTATGTCGTCGGCCATAAGTCCCACGGAGTAGTCATTTGCCTCACATTCCGGCATTACCGCCTGCGCCTTGTCGTCAACGGATGAAGAAACAAGATTACCGTTTTTGTCGTATTTATATTCTGCAGTAGTCAGCGAGTCGGCCTTCTGCTGAATGTCGTTGTCGTAGCTGCGTATAACATTTCCGCGAATTGTCAGAATGCTCGAGAACACATCCCCCATGCCCATTTTGTCGGTCTTCACTATAGGAAGTCCATAAATGTCGTCAGTGCGGGCAAGTCTCACGTCGCGAACCAGCATATTCAGGAAGTTCTTCCCTTCTTCAGTATAGTTGTCTGGCAGTTTGTCGTCTCTCGTCATGTTCGTATAAGCCACGGCGATATTGTATGCAAACTTGTTCCATGCCTCAACAGTAGGATTAACCACGAGCAAGGTCTTGCCGGTCATGATATACGCCACAATATTCTCGTAGTCGTCGTTTGCCATTGTCCCCAACACCGCTTTGTCGATAAACACGCTTTTTACCTTATCGCTATTGGCGATTGCCTTTCCTGAGGTGTGTCTTATCATCACTGCCTCGGCAAAGTCGTCGTTCTCCGGACTGCCGTATTCGAGATATGCCCCCGAAACGATTTTCTTTATTACGTCATTTGTTGGTAGCTTGTCAGAAATGTATCCCTCAGGCACAGAAGGATTATCATCGTTGTCACTACAACTCGTCGCTGTCATAAGGAGCAATGCTGCCAATATCGATATAGAAAATTTTACTCTCATAAACGTGATAGGGTTAAATTATAAAATGTGAAGCTGACAGTCTGTGTCTGTATGTCTTGAGCACGGAAAGCCATACTATATATAGCCACAAAGATAATAAAAATACTGAATCTGATTTTTATTTTATATGAAAAATTGATTACTGATGGCGATATTTCTTAGAAAATGTATATACAAACTAAAACAAAACTTAAAATTATGGCATTTTGTAAATAAAAGGCATTACTTTTGTAGTTATGCAGATAAAGCTATCGTATATAAAGCGAAGATAAGACAATATTATTAACAACCTCCGATACCTGATATATAATAAGGAACCGGAATTAAAACAAGAAAAACTATGTCAACAACAACAATCATTATTCTGGTAGTCATCGTCATCTTGGCGATATGGCTTGTGAGTATCTACAACAACTTAGTGAAGCTGCGCAACAATCGCGAGAATGCCTTTGCCAACATCGACGTTCAACTGAAACAGCGCTACGACCTCATACCGCAGCTCGTGGCAACAGTAAAGGGTTATGCTACTCACGAGAAGGAAACACTGCAGCGCGTTACCGATGCACGCACAGCAGCAATGGGTGCCACGACAATTAACGACAAGATTCAGGCGGACAACCAGCTAACATCGGCTCTTGCCGGACTGAAGGTTTCGCTCGAGGCTTATCCAGACCTGAAGGCTAACCAGAACTTCATGCAACTACAGAGCGAAATTGCCGACATCGAGAACAAGCTCGCTGCCGTGCGCCGCTTCTTCAACTCTGCTACCCGCGAACTCAACAATGCCGTTGAGACCTTCCCGAGCAACCTGTTTGCCAAGATGTTCGGATTCTCACGCCAACCGATGTTCGAGGTTCCACAGGAGAGTCGCGCACAGTATGAAAAGGCTCCGGAGATAAATTTTAATTAAGAGTTTAGAATGTTGAGTTATTCTCGCTTCGCTGCGATTTAGAGTTTTAAAATTTAGATTTTTATAACTTAAACTCTAAACTCATTAATTCTAAATCGGCAAAGCCGACAACTCTAAACTCTAAACTCTAAATTCTAAAATCAAATTATGAAATACATAGGAATGCATACTCAAATCAGCCGCAACAACAGGATGACACTATTGTTGCTGCTGATGTTTCCCCTGATAATTCTCGGGGTGGTGTGGGCGTTTATCGCCCTGCTTAACTATTTCGGCAACGGATATTACGACCAATACGGTAACGTGGTACACCAGATGGATCCAGAGGTAGTGAAGTATTATTTCCTCAATGCCCTGCCATGGGTCGTGGGCGGCGTGGCGATATGGTTTGCCATCGCCTTTCTCTTCAATACATCCATGGTGCGCGCTGCAACAGGAGCACACTCCGTGAGCCGCAAGGAGAATCCACGTCTGTATAACATCGTGGAAAATCTCTGTATGACGGCTGGTATGGATATGCCGAAGATTAACATGGTGGACGACCCGCAGCTCAACGCCTTTGCCAGCGGCATCGACAAAAACAGCTACACCGTTACCGTCACTACCGGACTTATGAATCTTCTCGACGATGACGAACTTGCCGGTGTTATCGGTCATGAGCTGACTCATATCCGCAATCATGACACCAGGTTGCTAATCACGAGTATCATCTTCGTGGGTATCATATCCACGGTGATGAGCGTGATCGTTCAGATGATGTACAACATGATGTGGTTCGGAGGCGGCAGTCGCAGAATTGGCGGCAGCGATGACGACGACAACCGCAGTAGCGGCATAGCAATGATTGTGGTATTGATTATAGGCTATGTGCTCTGCGCCGTGGCTTATCTCTTCACAGCCTTGACGCGATTCGCCATCAGCCGTAAGCGCGAGTATATGGCAGATGCCGGTGGGGCGGAACTCTGCGGTAATCCGCTTGCCCTCGCCTCGGCATTGAGGAAGATTAGCGGCGACCCAGGACTGCAGAACGTGAAACGCGACGACGTGGCGCAGCTCTTCATCATCCATCCGCAACACCTTACAGGCGGTGGAGCCTTGAGCTTCCTCTCGTCGCTCTTCTCCACACATCCCGACACAAAGAAGCGCATCGAGATACTGGAACAGTTCTGATGCTTACATATACAAAAGCAAGTCTTTAAAAACGGTAATTCGTTGAAAAAGACTTGTTTTTTTATTCCTCACCATTGATAATTGAAAAAAAATATGTAAGTTTGCTGACATAAAGAAAATCAATAATATATAAACCATGAATTGGGAAAAACTACAGAATGGCTCCGACATAAGGGGCGTGGCTCTCGAAGGAATAGAGGGCGAGCATGTTAATCTTACTCCAGAAGCAGCTGAGACGATAGCGAAGTCGTTCGTTAAATGGCTTCGCACCACAACGGGCGAACAGCAGATTACGGTTGCTGTCGGCACAGACTGCCGCCTTTCGGGCGAGAGCCTGAAAGAGGCTTTCGTCAAGGGGGCAACATTGTCGGGCGCAAATGTACTTGACTGCGGACTGGCGTCGACTCCGGCGATGTTCATGACCACCGTCAGCGAGCATACAAAGGCTTCTGCCTCGGTGATGGTAACGGCAAGTCATCTGCCTTTCAACCGCAACGGACTGAAATTTTTCACCCCCAATGGTGGACTCGACAAGAAGGACATTGCCGCTATTCTCAGCATCGCCGCAAGCGGCGACTATACTTATGACGGCGATGCAGGCAAATGCCGTGTGGTAGACTTTATGGCACTGTATTCGCACCACCTTGCCGACTATATCCGCAAGGGAGTTGCAGCCGAAGACTATGAGCATCCTCTTTCTGGCATGCACATCATCGTGGATGCTGGAAACGGCAACGGAGGTTTCTTCGAGAAAATTCTCCGTCAGCTCGGTGCCAACACTGAGGGTAGCCAGTTCCTTGACCCCGACGGCCGTTTCCCAAACCATATACCAAATCCGGAGAACGCAGATGCCATGAACTCGATATGTGATGCCGTGAAGCGATGCCATGCCGACCTCGGCATTATCTTCGATACCGACGTAGACCGCTCGGCGATCGTAGACCACAAGGGCGATCCGATAAACCGCAATACTCTGATTGCGCTGATATCTGCCGTGATACTGAAGGAGCATCCCGGAAGCACCGTAGTTACCGACTCTGTTACTTCCGACGGTTTGACAGATTTCATCAGGGAGCATGGAGGCAAACACCACCGCTTCCGCCGTGGATACAAGAACGTGATAAACGAGGGTATCCGTCTGAACAATGCCGGCGAGGAGTGCTGGCTTGCCATTGAGACGTCTGGTCATGCCGCCCTTCGCGAGAACTATTTCCTCGACGACGGTGCTTATCTCGCAGCCAAGCTTATCATCGATGCAGCCAAGCTCAACAAGAGGGGGAAGCAGTTGCAAGACCTTATCGCTACTCTCAAGCAGCCTAAGGAGAGCAAGGAGATAAGAATTAAGCTCACCCAACCGGATTTTAAGGCTCAGGGAGCCAAGGTGCTTGAAGATATGAAGGCGAAATTTGCTGCCGTTCCGGGCTGGACACTCGTTGAACCTAACTACGAAGGTATCCGCGTGAGCTGTCGCAATGCCGATGAAGAGGGGTGGCTGCTTCTGCGCATGTCGCTCCACGACCCCGTTATGCCGCTCAACATCGAGAGCAATGTGGATGGAGGTGTGGAAGTGATTGAAAATAAGCTGAAAGAACTCGGATTGTTATAATTGATATACGATAAATCCTCTTATCGTAAAACGAATTTTTTTTTCGTAAAATTACCCTCACACCCTCACACATCCCCTAAAAGCCCTCTGTTTATCGACATTCTGAGGGTGAGGGTAAGTGTGAGGGCGTGAGGGGTCTATTATCTTTTTACCGCCTGTCTTTATTCGTGCAATTAAAAAACTATGGTGCAAAGGTACGAACATAAGAAAAAGATATAATGGAAAAAATGCGGAGACGCTTACCTGAAATATTAAAATATTAATAAAATTAGATATATTTTTTACTGCAAATAAACATATTATAGTTTTTTTTATATATTTGCAGCGTTTTGTAAGTCAATTATAAGATTTACGAACAATATTATTAATCTTGTTTAAAATAATAGCTTATGAAGTACTTTTTTACCACATTATTAATCTTCGCCTCACTGAGTGTTGGAGCAAGAGATTATCTCCCGGTATTGACCGAAGGGAAAGTATGGAACTGCATCTTCTTCTGCGGATTCAACGAGCAGAAGGCTTATGGTTTCCAAATCAAGGTAGACGGCGATACTATCGTAGGCAACAGAACATGCAAGAGGATAAGAGTAGAATATCCGAAAACATCGGAATATATGATGTATCAATCGTATACCACTGCTGCCTATGAGGAGAACCATAAAGTGTATGCTTTCAAATATTCTGATGATTCAGAAACTTTGCTAATGGATTTCAATATGAAAAAGGGCGATGTGTTGTATGAGTCTGCAAGCGTGTTCGACGATGATTCGGTTGAAATAGACGGCATCAAACGGAAAAGAATATTACTTGACGAAAGCGGCTGCAACTGCTGGATTGAAGGCATAGGAGCTACCTCTGAAGTCTGGGCAACTCTTGTCCCTATGCCAACTAACGGAGTTTCGCAATATATGGAGTCGTGCTACGAGAACGGAAAATGTATCTTCAAGAACGAGAACCTGCCGGACTTCGTCGTTTCCGGCATAAAGAATGTAGATATGCCAAAGAATATCGGAAACAAGAATGAAGTTTACAACATCATGGGGTGTAAGGTTACGGACGAAAGCAGTCATGGAGTGTTTATAAAGAACGGCAAGAAGATAATCAGATAAGGTTGTCAGTCTGGGATTTAAACAGAATAAATCCGGTCATCAAGCGTTTCTTGCTTGGCAACCGGATTTTTTATTGCCTTTTTAGAATCACAGGATTATCAATACCCCGGGTTCTGTTCCAAATTCGGGTTAGCGTTGCGCTGTTTCTGCGGAATAGGGTAGATGGCACGCCACTGCTCCGTATTGCCGTCGGCATAAAACGTCTTTTCGTTGAAGAACGAGCCAAAGCGTATCATGTCCTTGCGGCGCTGGTTCTCCCATATAAACTCGCGGGCACGCTCCAGTTCCAGATTCTTCAAATTCAGTTCGATAGGAGCACAGTTGCTGCGCTGGCGCACGCGGTTCATAAGTTCCTTAGCCTCAGCCAGACTCTTGTTCTGACGGAAGAGAGCTTCAGCCTTCATCAGCAAGATATTGGAATAACGCTCGGCGATGTAGTCGTTGTCGGCATTCGAACCGGAGAATGTTGCGCCCTCCGGACGGTATTTCAACACACGATAGCCCTCCCAGTTTTCTGCGGCGGTCTTCGACTTGAGAGCCGTGAGCACAAGCTGTTCGCCTTTCTTGTCGGGATTCTCTATCGGAGTACCGTCGAGCATGTATTGCGGACCGTATTCCAGATAGTTCAACCGCTCGTCGTTGGCATCGTCATACCACGACAGAGCCTCATCGGAGAAGCAATAGCCACATGCCGGAGCAAACGGCAGACCGTATTTCTGCTGGTCTACGGCATGCTGGGCATAGAGGATAAACTGGTTAGCATCAACATTCTTCGACGGGTCTACGGAGAAGGCTATAATAACTTCCTTCGTCTTGCCCTCGTTGGATGAGCGGAAGCAGTCGCCAACTTTCTTCTCCAAATCAAAGGCACCACTATTGATAACATTGTTACACATCGCCTCGCAGTCAGCCCAACGCGCCGTACCGGTATAGACTTCAGCGTTGAGATAAAGTGATGCGAGGAGAGTATAAGCCGCCTCCTTTGTGAATCGCGGATAATAGCTGGCATCAACATTCTTTGCCGATGGCAAGTCCTGGGCAGCAGCAAGAAGTTCCGTCTCGATAAACTTGAAGACTTCAGCCCTCGGAGTTGTCTTTGGCATGTTGTTGGCATCCGGACGCGGGTCAGTAAAGAGCGGTACATTTCCGAAATAGTCCATGGCATAGAAATATTCGTATGCGCGCAGTGCCCTCACCTCGGCAATAGGACCGGTGAGTTTGTCTTTCACTGCAGACCCCTCCATAGCTGCGAGCACGGCATTGTCGGCACCGATACCCGGGAAGATATAAGTGTTCCAACATACATTCAAGCGGTCGTTGTCTGGAGTGCACTTATGTTCCATAATCTGATTGACATATTCGTCATACCATCCGCCGTTGGCACGTCCCGGACAAAAGAGTTCATCGGTGCCATACTCTCCGATACGCCAGCTGTCGCCGCCGGCACGGCTCATATAAGCCATATATTCATAACACCCGGCGAGCGAAGACAGTGCCTGATCCTCCGTCTGATAGTAATTGTCGGGAGTCAGTCTGCCGTAGAGTTCCTCATCGAGGTCGGTACATCCTACAGCCATCATGCCGCCAAGCAGCAAGACAGCCGCCTTAGTCATTATCTTTGTTGCTTTCATAGAAATTCAGTTTTGTTGTTATACATAATTGGAATGTAGTTACACATATCTTAGAATGTTACATTCACTCCGAAGATGAACGTGCGTGAACGCGGATAACTCAGATAGTCAACGCCGAGGATTGAGCCGCCCTTACCCTGCGTGTCGGTATTTACCTCCGGGTCGAGTCCGTCGTATCCCGTTATGCAGAAGAGGTTCTGAGCGGTGAAGTAAGCCCTTGCGTTTGTAATCTTCAGACAAGGCAGTTTGAAGTCATATCCCAAAGTGAGGTTGTCGAGACGGAAGAACGAACCATCTTCGATAAACTGCGATGAATATGTCTTTGCCTGGTTCACGGAGATTCCGCTGTTCACGGCAGCAGCGAGCACGTTGCGTCCCGGCAAACTGTTGAGATACATGAAGTTGTTTGCCGTATTGTTGTAAACGTCGTTGCCCTGACTTCCGCGGAAGTTCAGCGAGAGGCTCCAGTTCTTGTAGCGCAGGTTTGTCGTGATGCCGTAAGTGAAATCAGGCTGTGCACAACCGATAATCTGCGACTTTCCGTCGTTGGCATACATCTCCATTCCGTTCTCGTCGAGTCCGATAAACTTCTTTCCGTAGAAAGTGCCGAGCGGTTCGCCCACCATGATGAGCTGCGAGTACTGACCGGAGAGTCCCTGTCCGTTGCAAGGAGCCCACAGCACTTCGTCGCCCGACCATTTGCTGTTCGACAGACTTGTCAGTTTATTCTTGTTAGATGCGAAGTTCAGCATAGCATCCCATGAGAAATCCTTCGTGCGCATGATGTCGAATCCGAGTTCAAGTTCGATACCCGTATTCCTTACAGCTCCTACGTTTGCCAGCTGTGTTGTAATGAGCGAAGGCGAAGGCACGGCAACAGTGAGCAGCAAGTCTTTTGTCTTCTTGTAATACCAGTCGATACTACCGCGGATGCGGTTGTCGAGGAATCCGAAGTCAAGACCGATGTCAGTCTGGGATGTAGACTCCCACTTCAAATCCGGATTAGCATACTGCTGTGGCAGAACCACCGTAGTCTTGTCGCCACCGAAGATATATCCCCACGACTGTGCGCCGAGTGTTGATATTGCGTTATAGTTACCAATCTCCTGGTTACCCGTCATACCCCAGCTCGCACGGAGCTTGAGATTAGAAATGGCATCAGCCTTGAAGAACGGCTCTTCCGTGATGCGCCATGAAGCGGCAAACGACGGGAAGGTACCCCACTTGTTGTCTTTACCGAAGCGGCTTGAACCGTCGCGGCGCACGGTAGCTGTGAAGAGATAGCGGTTGGCATAGCTGTAGTTTGCCCTGCCGTAGAATGAAATCAGCTTGTTGCTCTCGGCATAGCTCGTTATGCTCTCGATGGTCTTTGCGGCAGCGAGGTTATACCATTTGAATTCATCAGACTGGAAGCCATAGGCTGCTGTATTAAGACCTTCGTTCCAGAAATACTGATATGAGTAACCAGCCATTGCATCGATGCGGTGCTCCCCAAACTGCTGGTTGTATTTCAGTATCAGTTCCATGAGCTTTGAGTAATCCTTCAGTCGCTGCACTGTTACACGACCGCCAGTGCCGTCGCCCAGAAGGTTGCTCTTTGATATATAAGAGTTTCTGTCTTGGCTGTTGTTTGTGTAGCCGATATTAACCTCGAAGGTGAATGGTTTATAGAAATTCCAGTCTGCCTTCAGATTACCGATAAAGCGCTTGTTGTTGCGCTTGTCGAGCAGTTCGTGGATATACGAAAGCGGCTGCACACGGTAAGGACGCACGTCGTTGTAGTCGCCGTCGCTTGTATATACCGGCAGAGTTGGATTGAATACATAAGCTTCATAGAGCATGCTTGAACCCATCTCGCTGCCTACGGTACTCGACGTTGGAGCCTGGTTGGAGTGTGTCTCGCCGTAGTTCATGTTGAGCACGAATTTCAGTTTGCCGTCGAGTGCCGAATGGTTGATGTTCACACGTCCGCTATAGCTCTCGTTGCGTGCTCCGCGCATTATTCCGCCGTTGTTGTTGTAGCTCAGCGACGCACGGTAGTTGGTATATTCGCCACCGCTCATAAACGAGAGGTAGTGGCTCTGCTGCAAACCGGTGTGCATTATCTCGTCTTGCCAGTTATGGTTCTCGCCTCCGTCGTTGAGCGGCAGGTTCAGGTCTTTGCATACCTTTCGGTATTCATCGCCCGAAAGCATGTCGAGCTTCTTGGCAGCATTGCTGAACCCGATGCTGTAGCCATAGTTGAGCTGCTGCACTCCTGCCTTACCTTTTTTCGTGGTAATCATGATTACGCCGTTTGCTCCGCGGCTACCGTATATTGCCGTAGCCGAAGCATCTTTCAACACGTCGATACTCTCGATATCGTTAGGATTGAGCATTGAAAGGGGATTGGCAGACTCCTGGTCGAAGAAGTCATTGTTGTAAGTACTGATGTTGCTCTGTCCCGAACCGGCATTTGCGTCGATTGGCACTCCGTCGATTACATACAGCGGATCGTTGCTGGCGTTTACCGAGGTACCGCCGCGCACACGGGTTGTTGTAGAACCGCCAGGCTTTCCTGAGTTCTGGGCGATGTTCACTCCGGCAAAGGCTCCCTGCATGAGCTGCTGTGCCGAGAGGTTGCTGCCGCTCTTGAAGTCTTCAGCCTTCAACTGCGACACGCTTCCCGTGAGGTCGCTTTTCTTCATCGTGCCGTAGCCTACAACCACTACTTCGTCGAGACTTTTGTCGTCGGCTTTCATCACGACGTCGAGTCGGGAGTTCTGTCCCACCATCTTTTCTGTAGTTTGATAGCCTACATAGGAATAGACGAGGATTGTGCCCGGCGATGTTACTTCGATGGAATATTTACCATCCACATCGGTGATTGTTCCCACCTTGGCGTTGCCCTTTACCTGTACGGTAACTCCGATAAGAGGGTCTTTTCCGTCACTCACCGTACCGGTGACGGTTCTAACCTGTGCCCAAACGCCCTGAACTATCAGGGTCATCATAAGCAGGCACAACATTCTCAGATTTTGTTTTAGCTTGTTGTCCATAAGCTTTGATTTTAGGTTTTGTTGTTATTAGTCGTTTGTATTATTGTATTTATTCTCTCCTATTTATATATAGCAGATATGCTTGTTCTTTTTCAAGTGTCAACAGGTTAAGATTATGTTGCGTCGAAAGTTATGCAAAGATACCTTATGAAGTGTTAAGAAAAGGGCAAAAAAAGGTTTTTGAAGTCGAAAAAACGGTCAAACTGCATGTCAACACGGCTTTTTATAGCACAAAAACCGATTTTCACCACAAATTAACCGGATTTCACACCCAGGCGAAAGATACTTTACATAAATTTGTATCGCAAAACAAAAAACTATCAAACATGAAACATCTCAATATAAAAAATCTTCTGCTTGCGGGATCGGTTTTCATCTCAATGCAGCTATATGCCGACAACAATGTATTCAACAGCATCGTTGCGCAAGACGGTACCGGCTCTTTCGCCACTATTCAGGATGCCATAGATGCCGCACCGGACTCTTCGGCTACACCTTATATAATATTTATAAAGGCAGGACACTATCATGAACACTTGTATATCCCGGCTTCGAAACCTAATCTTCACCTCGTGGGACAGTCTCGGCGACTGGTAAGGGTGAGCGACGACAGGGTGAGCGGCGGACCGAACGCTTCGCCCGTTGACGTGGCGGCAACTATGGTGGTTCATGCCACGGATACGTATCTTGAGGAGATTACTTTCGAGAATTCCTGGGGAACACGCAAGAAGGACGGACCGCAGGCTCTCGCCCTTTATACGAAAATGGACCGCAATGTGGTTAACCGCTGCGCCATGCTGTCATATCAGGATACTTACCGTACGGCAAACGCCCTGAACTGGCGCAACTACGTGAAAGACTGCTTTATTGAGGGTGCCATTGACTTCCTCTACGGTCAGGGGAACGTTTTCTTTGACCACTGCACTCTGAACATCACCCGCAAACAGGGCGGATGGATTGTAGCACCGAAGCATGACGAGGGGACAACATGGGGATATGTATTGAAAAATACTACTATTACGGCTCCCGGAAATCCGAAAGATACAGAAATCTGGCTCGGCAGACCATGGCTGCACAGTCCGAAGGCGGTTTTTATCGACACTAAAGCGGAGGTTACTATTCCCGATGAGGGATGGTATGACCACATGGGCACGCTGCCTGCGGTTTTTGCCGACTACAACACTACGGATGCAAGCGGCAGAAAGCTTGACCTGAGCAAGAGGATTGACCGCTATTATAAGCTTACGGCTGAGAAGGATACTATTTGGGGAAAGGCTAAGAATATGCTGACGGATAAAGAGGCTAAACTTTATACCGTAGACAATGTTTTGAGTGGCGACGACAACTGGAACCCTCTGATTTTATGTAAAACGCTAAAATCCCCTGTAGTTAAATGCGAACAGGGCATTATTACATGGAAGCCAATACAGGGAGCACGCGGATATGTGGTATGCAAAGGGGATAAAGTGGTGGAGATTACTACGGATACGAAATATGCCGTTGACGGGAAGCCAAGCCTATATACCGTACAAAGTGTAAGCAAAACTGGAAGTTTGAGTATTATAAAATAAGCGAATAACATATGAAAAAGCTGTTTATATTTATTTTCGCACTTATCACGCTTAATTTAAGTGCACAGAAAGAGAGACAGGAATACATGTTCGACGGCGAACTTCCAGTGTGTCTTGAGGAGATGCAACAGGAACTCTCCTACCCTATGGCATGGGGAAACAGCGACATTCGCCAGTTTGACCTTTGGCGAAGCAGCGCACGTGATGTTCTCCGGCGCGAGATGCTCTTGCCGCCTAAACCAGCTACAGCTTACAACATGAAGGTTATTGCCGAGGAAAAGCGAAAAGGATACAAGGCAAGAAAGATTCTTTTCAATCTTGATGCCTATTCGAGGGTGGAGGCGTATGAGCTCGTGCCCGACGGCAAGGGACCGTTTCCGGCTGTACTGCTGCTCCACGACCACGGCGGGCATTTCTCTATCGGAAAAGAAAAGATGATCCGTCCGTTTGCCGTGGCAGACTCTGTAGTGAGGGATGCCGACGAATGGTGTGAGAGGTGTTACGGCAAACAGTATGTCGGAGACTTCCTCGCATCTAAGGGATATGTGGTGCTCGCCGTCGATGCTCCGTTCTGGGGAGACCGCGGAGTGAAGGGTGGAACGACATGGGACTGGTATAAATATATTGCCGGAAACTTCATGATGATGGGACGAAACATTAGCGCATGGATGAATTTCGACGATGTATACTCTGCCGACTTCTTTGCTTCGTTGCCCGAAGTGGATGCCAACAGACTCTCGTGTATGGGGTTCTCCATGGGGGCTTACCGCTCTTGGATGCTCTCGGCTCTTACTGATAAGGTGAAGCTCGGTGTTGCCATCTGCTGGATGCATACCACGGAGTATCAGATTAACCGCCAGTACGGACTGAAGCGCCACGAGGAATGGGCAAATCTTATCCCCGGCATCCGCCGCTATATGGACTATCCGCATATCGCCTCCATCGCCTGTCCAAAGCCGATGCTCTTTATTAATGGGGCTAAGGACAAACTTTTTCCTCCTGTTTCCGTGAAAAAGGCTTTTGAGGAGATGCACGACGTATGGCGGAGTCAGGGGGCTGACGAGAAACTGGAGACTGAAATATGGGATATGCCCCACTATTGCGGTCCGGAGGTTCAGAAAAGGATTTTGGAGTTTCTCGGCAAGAACCTGTAGAACTTTTATGTATCTGTCGACGGAGACTTTCGCTCGATAAGGCGGATAAAGACATAGCATAATTGAATCATAGGAAAAAACACATGTTTTTAATTTGAATTATTTTTATTGTTAGTTAGTAGATGACGGTATCTGTCGCGACGACAGATACCTTTTTTTCGATCTGTACGGCCGGAATTCGAAGTAGGTGCGGTGTCTCACCGCACAGTCACCCGAAGCGTTTGGGCGAAACACCAGAAGCGTTTGGGCAAAACACCAGAAGCGTTTGGGCGAAACACCAGAAGCGTTTGGGCGAAACACCGGACAGCAAAGTTTGATATAACAAATCTACTGATGATTTTTTTGCAGAAAGTTTGCAAATTTCAACATATTGTATTACATTTGCAACAATAATCAACAACAAAATGCTTAAAGAAGTCAAAAACAATACATATTTTTATTCAAGAAGAGAATTTACCTTAAATAATTAATTACTAAAAAAAAAAATTATGGGATTAGTAGAAGCTGTAAAAAGCGTGTTTGGCAATTATGCCACCTTTAGCGGACGTGCAAGACGTTCGGAGTATTGGTTTTTCTACCTGTTTAACCTTATCGCCGTGTTCGTGTTTATGATAGTAGCCTCTATCATCGGAGCTATCTTCGGAGGAGGTAAAGGGGCTGCCGGCGGACTTGCTGTTGGCTACGTGCTCTACATTTTGTATGGCCTGGCAGCTTTCATTCCAAGCTTGGCAGTTGCCGTGCGACGTCTTCACGACACAAACCGTTCTGGATGGAACCTACTATGGTGTCTGTTGCCGTTTGTTGGTGGTATCGTCGTGCTTGTGTTTATGGTTATGGACAGCACTCCGGGCGAAAACCAGTATGGCGCAAATCCTAAGACGATTGAAACTATAGAATATTAATTTAAATTTCGAATTTATAATCTTCCCCTCCCCCGCCTCCCCCTCCGGGGGCGGAGCAGTTACCTTTAATTGCCATAACCTTACACATTTGTCATTACAAAATCAGTATCATTACTAATTTTAACAGAAAATATCTCAGTTTTTTAGCAGAAAGAGTAACTGCTCCGCCCCTGAAAGGGGAGGCGGGGGAGGGGAAGATTATAAATCCGAAACTTGAAATATATAATATTAACTATATAAAATAATGAGAGAGGGGGGACCAGCTTGGTTTCCTCTCTCTCATTATTTTGTACAATTCACACTTCAAATTCGTTCTTCCACTCTCCCGTCTCCCTCTCCAATAAGCAGTTACCACTATAAGGTAAGTATAACTGACATCACCAATACAAACAGGCACTTTTATAGACAAAATAAAACATTCTACAATATTTTATTTGCAGTTTTAAAGTTTATTTGTACTTTTGTCACATATTTACAAATTTCAAAAACTTTTTGTATCTAATTTTTATAATAAAGGGAACAACTATATAACCAATAAAGAAAATATATAAATACAATATAATTTCAATCTTATGAGAATCAATAAAGTTTTACTTTGCGGATTAATCGCATACTCTACAAATATGGCTGCACAGACAGCACCTGTATTCAAGCCGTTTGCAACGCAGTTTAAAACAGCAGAAACGGTAAATACCAAAAGTGTGATTAGAAAGGGTATTACAAATGCTGACCCCGACGACTTTAAAACGCTCTCGGCTCCTACAAACATTAAACTTGTCGACCTGTTGACTTCTGTTAGAATGACCTGGGATGCTCTTACGGCGGATGCTCTTAAAGGAGAAACAATAGATCCGGCAAAAGTGAAATACACCATATATAAAATAAAGGAAAATGAGGATAATGAGGAAGTAGAGACAGATAATGATTGGGAGTATGAAGGAGAAGTGACGGGAGAGACCCAATACGACATCCAGACAAATACTGACGAAGGGGAGCCTTGGGTCACAACATTCGGTCTGATTGCCGAATATGACAAATACAAGAGCGGAATGGCAATATCAGCATTTCTGCCTGTAGGTAAGGCTTACTCTCTACCATTTACTGACAGTTTCAAAAATGCCGGCACGGAAAACTTCTGGTGGGCTGACTGCAACAATAGCGATGACTACGGACTGCTGACCGACGCATCACTGAAATCTGCCGACGGCGACAACGGATGCTTCGGATTTATGGCTTCTAAAGCCGGGGAGACTTGCTCGCTCGTTTCCCACAAAATATCTCTCGCAGGAAGCGAGAATCCTGTTGTTTCATTCTCACAATACTTCAACGGCAACGGGGATGTGCCGCTCACGTTGGAGGTGATGAAACCGGACGGCACAGTGGAAGCGGTGGATACGAAGAATATATCTAATCTGACTACATCGGGATGGAAAACAATGAATGCCGCTTTGGCTAAATTCGCTAACGAAAGATACATCGTGCTGCACTTCCGCTTTACGGCAAGTACGCCTAAGATTCTCACCGGCATTGACAATATCTGCATTCGAGACGAAAAGAATAATGACCTCGCCGTTAGCATCAGCGCTCCAAAGAAGGTAACGAAAGGACAAAAACTGAAACTGGCAGTTGAGGTGGATAATCTTACGGAAAAGGCTTCGCCTACTTTTACTCTGACCGTGGACATCAACGGCAAGGTGATGAAGAAAACGGAGAAAAGCGGTGTGCTGAAGGGGTATAAGAAGAAATCGTATGATGTGGAATATACTACGTCGGCTATTGATGCCGCTATTGAAAATCTGCCGATTAACGTGGAGCTGACGGCGGATGGCGATGAAAACACGGACAACAATACGGCTCAGGCTACGGTTGCGACGGAAACGACATGGAGAAACGGGGTGGAAAATCTCAACATTGCTATGGACGGAAATGATGCCTATCTGACGTGGATGGAACCTAAGGCTAATGCGAAAACGGTTGTTGACGGTTTTGAAGATTACAGTCCGTGGGCTACGGCTTTCGGCGAATGGACTCTCGTGGATGTAGACAAGGCAACGAGTGGCGGCGTTTTCCCGAACTCGGATTATCCGCACGAAGGGGAGCCGCTGGCTTTTATCGTGATGAATCCTTCGGATATAGGGGAAACTCTGGAGGCTCACAGCGGAAACCAGTTTCTCGGTGCTCCGTATCCTTTCTATGTAGCATCCACGGAAACTTATTATCCTAATGCCGATGAATGGCTGATATCTCCGGAACTTTCGGGTAAGGAACAGACGGTGAAATTCTGGGCTAAGAATCTAAGAACGAAGGACTACAACGGAAACTGGATGGATAATGACGAGATTTTCTATTTCCTCGGGTCAAAGACGGATACTGACTTGAAGTCGTTTACTGATTACTACAGCTATGGTATCACGCATAAGTTTGACGTTTACGGCGGCGACTGGACGGAATTCAGCGTGAAGATTGCCGAAGGAACGAAATTCTTCGGAATCCATCACACTACTCCCGGCACGGAAGGACTGATGCTGATGCTCGACGACTTTACTTTTGAACAGGGCGGTACAGCAAAGAAATATAATGTTTATAGAGACGGAACGCTCATCGGCTGCTACTCCGGAACGGCTTGCACAGTGAAGCATAATGACGGCGGAGAACATACGTTTGCCGTTACTGCCGTATATGCTGACGGCAGCGAATCGGCGCCTGTATACGTATCTGGCACTGCTGGAATTTCTGATATTACTAAGGAAAGCAGCCGCAACAATGGTATGGCATTTACTGTAAACGGTATGAGGACTGGCAATATCAGCGGCAAGCTGAAACCTGGACTTTATATCCTTAACGGAAAGAAGATCGTTATCAAATAATATCATAGACAATTAATATATAGAATTATGAGGAACAGACTTTTTACTTTGGTTTCCTGTCTTACCATGGCTACGTGTGCCATGGCTAAGCCTATCGACGCCAGTAAGGCGCTCGCTTTAGCACAGTCGTTCGGACATAAAGCGGCAATGAGCGGACTGATGCGCTCTATGGCGGCGAACGATAAGATGAATATCGTATACAAAGCTAATAAGCCTACGGATAATAATGCTTATTATTATGTGGCTGAAGCAAGGAATGGCGGATATGTTATTGTGAGCGGCGAAGATCGGACACAGAGTATCATTGGCTTTGTTGACGGCGAGAGATTCGAATTGAATAACTTGCCTGACAATATGAGATACTGGCTCGGCGAATTTGCAAGGCAGGTGGACTTTCTCGACAAGCACCCACAGGCTAAACCGAAGATTGCCAAGACGGAGGGGAAGGATGCTGTGGAACCGCTGCTCGGAAATACGGCATGGAACCAGTCGCCTTATTACAACAAATATACTCCTAACGGAAACTTCCCGATTGGATGCGTGGCTGTGGCACTCGGACAGATTATGAGATACTGGCAATGGCCTGACCATGGCGTGGGCTCACACTCGTATACAACGACTACACTGAAGTTTGAGGAGTCGGCTGACTTCGAAAATACTACGTATAACTGGGCAGCAATGACTGACCAACTGAACTCGGCTTCGACTGACGAGGCTATTGATGCGGTCGCTACCCTACTCCACCATGTTGCCGTTAGCGTGGATATGGACTATAATAAAGGTGGGTCGGGGGCTTACTCGGAAAAAATGGGACCCGCGATGGCTAACTATTTCCGCTACGACAAGGGCATTCAACTCGTAAAAAGGAATTTCTATAACTCGCAAACATGGATGCAGATGGTAAGGACGGAACTCGACAACGGCAGACCCGTGGTTTACGACGGGGCGACAAGCACTATGTCGGGACACTCTTTCGTTTGCGACGGATATAACGAGGAAGGATTCTACCACATCAACTGGGGATGGGGTGGCAGCGGAAACGGATATTTCCTGCTTAACGCCCTGGCTTATGACTATGTGGACATGCAGACGGGACAAAGCATGAAGGATGGTTTTAACTATTACCAGGATATGCTCATAGGATTTAAACCTGACAAGGACGGCACTTCTGTTTACCGCACTCACGAAATGCTCTGCGAAGGTCTCGGACCTGACTTCGACGTAACGGTAGACAAGGGGAAGGAGATTGATGTCATGGCGTGCGAGGTATATAATACTTCTAACTTTGAACTCGACGTGGAAGACTTGGCTCTTGTTGTATACGACAAGGAAGATAATATCGTGGCTTCCAAGACTTTGTTCAGCGGATTGACGGCACCTGGGGAATATCTCGATACGCTGCGAACTTCGTTTGCCGTGCCGAACAATCTGGCCGAAGGAGAATACACGGCTAAACTGGAATATAAAGTAAAGGGAGAAGATAAGTATACGCCTGTTAGAATGACTATCGGCACGGCTAACGAAATTCTCATCAATGTGGATGCCGACAAGGTTAGATACTCTACGCTGGGGGCAGCGAAACTGAATGTGGTGAAATTTGAGACTGACCCCGAAACGCTGACTTCAGATGTGCCGTCTACTATTAAACTCACAATAGAGAATGATGGCGGAACGTATGACGGAGCTATGAGCTTCAGGCTGAAAATCAAGGGCGATAACGTAACGAAACACTGGTATACGTCGCCTAAACAGGACGTTACCATCAATGCCGGAGAAACGAAGGAGATTTCGTTTAGTCAGACACTCGAACTCGCCGGCGACGACAATTATGAATTTACGCTCTTTAACCGCGAAGACAGCGTGGTCTTCTACAAGCTAATTCCGCTTATCGGAAGAGAGAAAGAACCTGACCTACAACTCGTAAAGGAGGTTTACTTCACTCCTCGCGACTATCAGGTGCCTATAAACTGCATGATTCTTAATGCTGAAATAAAAAACGACGGCGGTAAGTATGAAGGCAAGATGGTAACGAGAATTCTTGACGAGGAGAACTATTTCTGCGACGGTGCAAGTATGGATACAGCGAAGGTTGTTATCGAAGGTGGAGAAACGAAAACTGTTCGGCTGCATGGTACGTATGACCCGAACAAGGACTGGTCGATGAGTAATATTCGCATCGCCACTGTTTACGACATCACAAGCAAGAAGTATCTAGAGCCTATTAAATATAATATGCACGAATTTACTTACGGCTCTAAGGATCCTTCGGTTACTTGGGAACCGGATGACCCGACTACAGCTATCGATAATATCAACAAAAATGCTGACCCGAATGCAATTATGACGTTTAACGGCAATATCCTTACCGTTGAAGCTCCGTTCGGCATAGACTGTGTATCTGTTTACGGCATAGACGGCAGACTCGCCTTTAGGCAGTATTCGGGTGGAGACATCGACCTTAGCTCTCTGCCGCATGGATCTTATATTACTGTTGTTAAGACGGGCGTTGGACTAAAAGCGATGAAGATTGTAAAGGAATAAAACATAATCAAAAAAAAGCGCCATCCGCATATTATTTACGGATGGCGCTATTATTAAAATCTGTTGTTTACTTCTTACTTGACAAGTGTGACATCACCTTATTGTAATACTTCTGAGTGCCACGAACGGAGTATCGGATACCTCCATTCCACGATCGGATTGCCTTCTCTATATTGTTCTCCATATTGTAGAACGACTGCATGAGAATAAACATTTCCTTCGATTTGGCAAGGTTAAAACGGTCTTTCAGCAAATAGCGCTTCTTACTCTTGCGCCTTTTGAGAATGTTGTTACACTCTGCAACCAATATCGGTGTTATCTGCATCGCACCTACTGAGTTTCCACTCACGGCACGCGTGTTGCCCTCACTCTCTACCTGGATGATGGCATCCATCACTGGAGACCAGTCGAATTCGTTTGTTGTTGGTTCGTCGCCAGCTGCATAAACAGCAAATGGCAAACACATAAATAATAATACTAATACAATCTTGCTCTCTTTTAAAAACTTCATAATTGTTTGTTTTTGGCATCTGGGCCGTATTAGCTGGGCAAGACAAAAGCTCTGGCTAATACTCTGAACTTTGTATACTGAACATTATTCCCGCGGATTCAACATTGAATAAGAGAAAATGGCGTTGATCCTGGATACCAGTTTAATACTGTGGCGAAACGTGCTTGAACAATACGTAAGCGGTTGCGCCGTTTTTTAATTCGTGTGCAAAGATAGTAATAATAATTGACATGGGCAAGTTTTCAAACGAAAACCTGCCCATATTGTAAATTAATTAAAACAAGGAAACAGTTTTTAATATTCCTCTTTCCTATTGTTTAATACATTATTTTCTTGCCGTTATGGATATAAATCTGTCCCTTTACCAAAGTATCTACGCGCTGTCCGGTAAGGGTATAATATGCATCGGAAGTTTCGTATTTGTCGGTAGCCGAAGGAACGATGATACCCGTCGGGTCGTTAGGATTCGGGCGAGGAGTTATTACATAAGGATTGTCGTCGTAGCCTTGTCTCAAATGCAAGTCTTCAAACTTGTCTATCTCCGTTGAAGTCTCGCCGAGCAGTCCGCAGCAGTTTAACACGCCAGACATCACGCGCACAAAATCTACATGGTCTAGAGCTACAGGCTTTCCATTGTCGTCTACAGCCCAATCGATATCAAACGACGAATATAGCTCATCGTTTGCCGGACAGGCATCTACATAGCCATAGGCATCTGCCGAATAACGATACTGCACCCAATAAGGATTGCCATTGACGGTATATTCCACGGCATTTCCCGGAACTCGCGGTCCCGTAAATTTCAGCTCGTCGGCAGTCTCCCATAGCGGCCAATAGGTCTGCTTGTGGGCTGCCATCTTGGGATACCATGCTGTTGCTCCAAACCATTCACCCGGTATATCCCTTCTCTCCGTTAATATCTCATGCTTTATATACATGTCGCACATCGAACCGGGGGTCGCTGCACTGCCCGACTCTACCGTCGGACGATAATAGGTTATTTCATTCTTGTGCCATTCCTTGGTAAAGTACTCCGAACCGGCAAGTTCATACCATTGTGCCGTCTCCGGTGTATCTCCCACTCCTACAAAAACAATACCCGGCTCTATGGAACCTCCTATTGTTTCCTTGCCATACTTCGGGTCATCGGTGGCATACATGCCGTTGCCTTTTATCAGCAGGTCGGAACCTTTCTTGTTCTCTACAGGATGATCAAACTTCACCGTTATATAACCGCCGTAGCCACCAAGATGTACGAGATATCCTGGTTTGGAAAGCTGGTCTTCACAGGCTTTCAACACCTGTTCTTTTGTCATACCTTCCTCCACTTCTGGAAGTAGATTGACAAACTGTCCTGGAGCTGGACAATATTCAACCACAGAAACCTGTTGTGTCTGTGCATCTAAACTTTCGACGCATATTGCAAGTGAAAATAATGGAAGTAAAAGTTTTTTCATACTCTATCAATTTAAATGAAAACAACAATACTTTTGCCAAAACACGGCTTACTAAGTACAAAGGTAAATAAAATATCTCTTTTTAAAAAAAAATCACAAAGAAATATTTATTACATTGTCAGCTTTGCTCATTATTCCATAAATAGAATCTTTCCCGGATTTATTCCCTCCAAAAGATACTTGTTGAGCAATTCTCCTGATGCAGAAAACTCATAAACTCTTCCGTTGATAACATTTCCACGTGCGTCGGTAACATACATATGGGCTGAATAAGGGGATATGAAGATTCCATACGGGCTCTGCATCTTGTCAATCTCTGTCATCACACCGGAATATCTGCCAAGTCCTTGTTCTACTCTCATCGACGGCAACTCTATTACGTGTGCACTGATGTTATAGTTGCCTGTAGCATACGAGTAGCTGCTGCCGAGCAAATAAAATTCATTTCCATATGCACAGGCATAAGTAGCAGGAAAATTAAAGACTTGAAACTCCTCACTTGCCACATTCATGACTACACACCGTGGTGCTACATCATAATTGTCTCCGGCTGAGTTGATGCACAAAAACTGCCCACTTCTTGCCATTGCCCCATACAGGTTAATACAGCCGGTATCGATACGTTTCAATTCTTTCATCGTTTGAGCATCAACCACAGATATGGTGGATTCATACGGATGTCCAGCTTGTGGAGCATAGCCTCCGGTATTTGCCACGAAAAGTCTCCCGTCAAAATATACTATGCCTTCTGGTTCATATCCTACGTGGCAGGTGTCTACAATTTCCTTTGACCGTATGTCAATCTTTGCCACGTAGCCGTTATCTGCATACGATGTGCAATAGAGGTAGTTTTCGCCATCCGTTGCAAGGCGCCGGTTGTTGGGAATCTTTTCAGTTGCCGAGATTGCTCTACCGTCTGGATACATATATTGTATAATGTTCGACCAGTTTACGGAAACTGCTATCAGCGTATCATTAACCATTATGATGTCATTTCCAGTGTCTCCAAGGTGCATCTTCGTATTATTCTTCTGAAACCAACAATTCGTCACCGTTCCGTTATCAATAAGGGAAATGGTAGAATTATCGAGCCCCCATAAACCTTCACACAAGACAAGCAACTTGTCGGATGTCTTCGTTGGTGTTTCTGCAGGAATATTGTCGGCTGGCTCCAAGGAGCATGCCGACAGCATTGCTGCAATGCTTATTAAATAGATATAGAATCTTATTCTCATTTTATACATCATTAAAGTTCAAACTTCAAAGTAAACTTCCAGTTTCTTCCCGGCATAGGATAACGTTTCACTACCTCATGACGGGAATCTGTAACATTATTGCATTCAATTGTTGTCTGTATCACATTCCCATTTTTTAAAATAAAACATTTGTTCAGTTTCAAATCCACCGTATACCAATCTCCCAACATATCATCGGCATTATTTGAAAGGAGCGCAAAGCGCTCGCCAGTATAAAGGAATGAAGTACAAAGTGAGTACGAGTCATAACCCAAATCAAGTATCATCGAGGCTGAATGCAACGGTGAATATGGCACATAATGTTTATACTCCGGTGAACCAGGGGTACTATAGTCAAGGTCTTTCTGACAAGTATAATTCCCGTTTGCCAACAAGGAGAACTTACGCCATTCTGCACTATATCCACCTGAAACAGAAATGCCGAGAGACTTTACCTTACCGAAATTTACCATAGACCAGCGAAATTGACTTTTCATAGGTATTGCAACTATTTTGTCGTCAATATTATTATAATATCCATCTACTGCAAGATGAAAACGACTGTCTTTATAATCTACGCCGGCATCCCACTGCGAAGTGTATTCTGGTTTCAGACTTGTTGTTCCAACAACTGTGTAATATAAGTCATTAAGAGTTGGAGCACGAAATATCTTCTTATGAAAAGCTCGGAAAATAAACCGTTTATATTTATACGAAAGCAAATACATAGGAGCGAATTTACTGAGTGATGCGCCCCCACTCTTCGTATTGTCTTTTATATTGGTATAAAGAAGAGCAACATTAGCTTCAAGTCCCTTATACGAAGTAATAAAAGAGAGCAGACTCTTTGAATCAATGCGATAAACATAATTAAATCTATATACATCACAATTTAAATCTGTCCACCTTAAATCTGTGCTTGCCGTAACAGAAAACCATCTTCTGTTATAAGAACCGGCAACAGAACCATACAAATCCTGTTGGGCATAATGATTATTACAGTACATTACAGATGTATTCTTCTCAGGGTCTTGAAGATAATGCAGGTAATCATACGAATATTTCAAATTGGCGCGCAAGCCGAAATCACTCCAAAGCTTTTTATAAGAAGTCTGCAAAAAGAAATTCTGATCCCATTGCCTGTCCTTGGAACTCCATTGGTCTGACAGACGACGAATGACAGGTCCCGGCAATCCTCTTTCTGAATTGTAATAGTAGGCATGAGCAGTAAGACCTTTGTAAAAACCTGCAGCCTCCAGTCGATAAAAAGAAATATAAGAATTAGAACGCCTACCAATGGTATCTTCAGAAGTCGACTTAAACTTAAACTTGTAATCTCCATCTGTATGCTGATACTCGGCATCAACAAAAAAGAAGTCCTTCAATGAGAAATATCCTTTCACCTTATTCAAGCCAAACGAGCCGTTACCATATTCTATATTAAACATCGTACGGTCCGGTTTCTTCGTCTGCATATACACCGTGGCAGCAGAAGCATACTCGGATGCCGACTGCAAACGTTCATTTTTATTGGCATTATATAGAGAAACGGATTCCATGTTAGACAAAGAATACTTGCCTAAATCAACTTGTCCATTCTGAGCATTCGTAATACGAATACCATCAAGATAAACACCGACATGCTGCGAACCAAGAGAACGTACATTTACAGTCTTCAGTCCACCCAAGCCACCATAATCCTTAATCTGAACACCAGAAAAATACTTCAAGGCATCAGCAACCGAAGATGTAGAAAGATTATGGAGTGTCTCGCCGGATATTGTCTGACTCGGGGTAAGATAACGAGGACGCTCTCCAACACAAACAACATTGGAAATAGACAATACCGTATCGTTATAGTTGTTAAGCTTTTGCTGAGCAAAAGCATTGAAAACATTCAACAATAAAAGTAAAGAAACATAAAATCTATTCATATAAACATGATATTAGATGTTATTCTTATTAAATAACAAAGGTAATTAAATAAATGTAGAATGAAGAATGAAGAATGAAGAATTTACGAAAAAGGCATGAAATAAACAAAAAAGTTTTTTCCTTTTTTACCCTCACACCCTCACACTTAGCCACAGAAAGCCCTGTTTATCGGGGTTTCAGATGGTGAGGGATAGTGTGAGGGGTGTGAGGGTAAAGAACTGGGAGAACTGGGAGAACTTGGAGGAATGGGAAGACTTGGAGGAATGGGAGGAATGGGAGAACTGGGAGTCTCTA
>ERZ808246.151-NODE-151-length-58369-cov-23.190863_pt1 | contig 58369 bp, 84 predicted proteins | sample MGYA00521083_ERZ808246 | MGnify/ENA primary metagenome ERZ808246 (study PRJEB31516, sample SAMN03275577) | gut metagenome | biome: mammalia-associated habitat; material: feces | host: Papio cynocephalus | place: Kenya | collected 2012-07-07 ... | reverse complement strand
ATGCAAAAAATTCTGAAACGAAATCTGCAACTAGCGAAAAGAACGCTAAGACCTCAGAAACAAATGCTGCGAATAGCGCAACTGCTGCAAAAACTTGGGCTGTAGGACCTTCTGGAACAGGCTCTGGATCAGATACTAATAATGCAAAATATTGGGCTGAAAGAGCTAAAGCAACAGCTGCCGGAGCATTTACTTATCAAGGAACATGCAAATTTGCTTCTCTTCCTTCAAGTAAAGCAGTTGGAGATGTTTGGAATATTGAGGACTCTTTCTCTATCGGTGGTCACTCGTATCCTGTTGGAACTAACGTTGTGTGGAATGGAACGGCATGGGATCCTCTTGGCGGTATTCTTGACACAGACACTACTCCAACACAGAACTCTACAAAAGTCATTACTTCTGGTGGTGTGTGGTCTGCGTTAAAGAATTGGGCTGCAACAAAGTTAGATACTGCTAGGACTTTAATGGTCAACCTTGGATCTACAAATGGTGGGAGCTTTGACGGTTCTGCCAACGTTGATATCGGAATAAAAGGGACACTTGCAGTAGGTCATGGAGGAACTGGAGCAACAGATGCGGCAACAGCAAGATCTAATCTTGGAGCTGCTTCTGCTTCTGATGTCTCGAAAAAACTTGCTGTTCAGTCTCTCACAGCTGCTGGTGGATCTCTTACCTGGAAAGATTCGTCAATCACAACAAGCTCAATCATAGAGCCTTATGCAACAATCTTTGGTATCAGTCCTTCTTCAATGACTGTAACAGATGGCCAATGCGTTGTAACGTTTGACGCTCAAGATGCTGCTTTTGATGTTCTTATTACAGTGAGGAACTAGTCATGGCGAATACTACATACAATAAAGTCATTTACCATGGTAGGGTTTTAATTGACTTGACTGGGGACACAGTTACATCAGATAAACTCCTCGCTGGAAGTACAGCTCATGACAAATCTGGAAAGAAGATAACAGGTACATTCTTGAGCTCGATGCCATCAACGTTTGAAGTAGATTTAGCGCTCCAAGATGATGCTGGAAACAATCTTTTTGATAACGCTGGTTCTAGTCTTATTAGTCAATGCATCTATAAACGATAAGGAGGGAGATAATGAGTTTTAGTGTAAATGAACGAACAAATAAAATCTCCCTTACACGAGGAGACACATTCAGAGCAAAAGTATCTATCACTGATAATGAGGGTAAGATATACGAGCCTCAGGAAGGTGACAAAATCCGTTTTGCAATGAAGAAAGATTATGACGATTCTGATCCACTTCTTTTAATCGATATTCCAATTGATACCATGATTCTCACAATTGATCCAGAAGATACAAAGCCGTTTGAATTTGGTAAATATGTCTATGACATTGAATTGACAAAGGCTAATGGTGATGTAGATACCTTCATTGCAAAATGTAGAATTGATTTAACGGAAGAGGTGCACTAATGGGTGTAATTGCAGGATCGACCGGACAGCTTTCCTGCATGGGAGAACTCTCAGGAAAACTATCTACCACCAATGTTCAAAATGAATACAAAGGTCCCTATGAGGTTGTGTCAGATTTATTTGAAGACACTATCGTCAATACAAAAGATAAATATTTGAGCAGCGATATTACACTTAAAAAGATTGCTTTTGTCGAGACAAGTAACGAATCTGATGGGACAACTGTATACATTGGAAATCAAAATTAAAGGAGAAGAACAATGGCTGATACACAGGTTAAAAACTATAACAAAGTTATCTATGGCGGCAAGGTTCTTATCGATCTTACTGCCGATACTGTAACTGCAGCACAGCTTGCAAAGGGTGCGACTGCTCATGATAAGACTGGTGCTATCATTACTGGTACGTCAACAAAAGACTCTGATACTTCTGCTGATACTGCTGCAGCATCTGAGATTCTCAAGGGCAAGACCGCTCATGTAAAGGGAGCGCTTGTTACAGGTGCAATGCCGAACAACGGAGCAGTAGCTGGTAAGATCACGACTGTTGCAGGTGCTTACACAGTTCCTCAGGGTTATCATGATGGATCTGGTAAGGTAACGATTGATGCGACTGAGCAGGCAAAGCTTGTGGCAAAGAACATCCGTCAGGGTGTAACTATCCTCGGTGTGCTTGGTACGATGTCAACTACAGAAGGACTGAAGGCCCAGTCAAAGACCGCAACCCCTTCACCTTCTAAACAGACTATTCTTCCTGATAAGGATTACAACGCACTGTCTCAGGTTACTATCAATGCAATCCCTTATGTTGAGACTGATAACGAGCAGGGCGGAATTACTGTTACCATTGCAGCATAAGGAGAGGCGGTGATGTCTAATGGCCAAATTCGGCGATTACAGTGCCGTTACAACTCTTGCTGATACGGATGTCACCGTCTTCAGCACAAATTCAGGCACAAAGAAAATTACTATAGCGAGCATTGCTGCGCTTATCAAATCCAAAATCGGAATCACGTCAGTTGTTACAGTTTTGCCAGCGCAATCTTTGACTGCATCTGGTGGATCTCTTACGTTCTCAAGTTCTGCAATTAAAACGACATCTATTGTAGAGCCTTATGCAACAATTTTTGGTATCAGTCCTTCTTCAATGACTGTAACAGATGGTAAGTGTGTAATAACTTTTGACGCGCAGAGTGCTGCATTTGATGTGAAACTGACCGTTAGAAATTAAAGGAGAATAACAATTATGAAGACTCTTAAGTTTAAGGACAATACAACTTTTAATTTCAGAGATACAAGCACTGTAAATACTCTTGTTTTCGACGCCGATACGTTTGCAGCACTTGACGCAATTAAGTCAGAATTTGAAAAAGCAGATAACCTGATTGGCGGTGAGTTTGACGGAGAGCCGATTTCCGAGACCGTCTATACCGGAGCGCAGGTAGAGCTTGACGCAGATGGCAAGATCGTAGCGAGATTTACTACAAGAGCATATACCGCAGATGAGATCAGAGACCAGCGTATCTCAGACCTTGAAGATGCTCTCGCAGATATGATGCAGTAAGGAGGTTTCTATGGCATTTTATCGTTGTGGGGGGGGCAGTAAGCTGAATCAAGGAACAACAACTGCCGATTTTTCGTTTTCAAACAACAACGAACGGACTCTATCGAAGACAGTGACGATTGATCATGATGTTAAAGCTGTTGGCATGAGAAGCGCACAACAGTTCCGTTCTGCCGGAAACGGAACAGCGAGTGTTACTGCAAGCGGTAAGACAATTACAATAACGTTTTCAAGATCTGGTTCAAACACTGATGTTGTTGGAAGCTGTTCTGTAATTGTCGATTATTGGTATTAAAGGAGGTTAATCATGAGCGCAGCAAAAGCAAGAATTTTAGCAAGATGCATCTATCGTGGTAGCAAGACAATCGAAGATGTAGACGAGCAGTACAGAGACGCAGTGAGAGAGCAGTACCTTCTTCTGTTCGGAGAGGAGCTTGCATGAGCTTCTATCCGTGTCGTGGTGGTATAAGTCGATTCGATCTGAGAGATATTTCATCAATAGTTACGGTAGATCCAAAAGCAAGCGCTAGTTGGAATATCTTGAAGGCACAAGATATATGGATTGGTAACACCTATATCGTTTTTGTAAAAGCGCATAAAAATATCACAGACGGGAAAAATCTTATTTTTTATCTTAATGGAGCACAAGGAAATGCTACCTTAAAATATGTCGGAGAGCAATCACATGTTGTGTTTCAGGATAGTTCATATGTAAATATTGACTTTGCTTACGGATCGCCCAGTATTCCAGAAAAGTTAGAAATTTATATCTCGCTTATTTTTGCTAAAACATGAAGTAAAGGAAGATTAAAGATTAGTAATCATCCCCAGCAATAACTCTGATAAATCTGCCAAGTGGTGATATTATATTGTACATTGATATATGACATCACTATGGGGAGATAAAATCATGTCACTGTTCGGATTTAAAGAAAAGAAGGAAATTGAGCGTTTGCGCGAGCTTTTGCCTGATGATGGCAAAAAGGTTATTGCTCTTGAGGAAGAGCTTGTCAGAGTAAATCAAGCAGATGGAGAAGAAAGGTTGAATTACGTCAAAGCCAGAGCTGGTGGCGCATACAGTGTAGCCGGTAATGTCTCCAACTTTATCTGCTTCTAATCATAAGTTTCATCCTCATGAAAGGAGGTATATAAATGATCAACTTTAATCCGTATCAGATTCAGTTTCCACAGTTTCAGGGTCCGACGCCGATGATTCAGCAGCCAGTTCCATCACAGACTTATGTGCAGAGCATCCCTTCTGTGAATGGAATTGAAGAGGCGAAAACATTAAACATTGGAAAGAATGCAACAGCTCTTATCCTCGATGCAAATCAGAACGTTTTATACGTGAAGACGACTGACGGGATTGGAGCTGTTTCTGCATTCAGCGCATTTGAGATGAAGCAGATTGATCTTGACAATGCCTCCAAGGTTCAGTCAGAGGATCGAATGACCAAGATGGAGAATGACATTGCTGAGATCAAGAAGCTTCTCAATGAGAGGAGAGGTAACAATGGCAAACAGTATTCTCCAAATGATGGGAAACAGAAGCCCACAACGAATCCCTAATCTAGCTCAACAGGCACAGCAGATGATTCAGGCTAACGATCCGTCAATGGCTCAGGCTGTTGAATATGTTAAAGTAAACGGAGGAGATCCGAAACAGGCTCTTATCAAACTGATGAATGAGAGAGGCATCACCCCTCAGGCTGTTTACAATCAGTTTGGTATTAGAGTTTGACAACCATTCTCAAAATGGAGGATAGTCCGTTGTTCAACTATCAACTGGTTCAAAGCCGTCTCGCTATTTGAGAAGGAATACTACCAGAGGTATAGCAAACAATAGACATTTGATTCCACTTGGGGAGGTTTCATATGGATAATTCTGGATTAACTACTGGTGATGTTGCTCTCATGAGAGATAACAACATGGGATTTGGTAATGGGCTGGAAGGCCTTATCTATCTTGCGGTTATCGCATTCATGTTTGGAGGAGGCAATTTCTTTGGCGGTAATAGAGGTGGCGGACCGGCTGTTATGCCGAATTTCGCTACTCAGGAACAGCTGCAGGAAGGGCTGAATAACGCCCAGACTCAGAACATGCTCACTCAGATCCTCCAGTCTTCTGCAAATAATAACTATGAGACTGCACAGTTAATTGGAAATCAGACCCAGACAATTCTGGAGATGAGAAATTCTGACCAGATTTCGTTTATGCAGGCTATTCAGCAGATCTTAATGCAGTCTGCAGGCAACAATGCTCAGATCCTTGCTGCGATTACGGATGTTGGCAATCAGGTCAAGACTTGCTGCTGCGAGATCAAGACTCAGATGCTCACTGACAGATTGGCAGATGCAGAGGCTGATAAAGTTACTCTTCAGAATGCGCTCAATAACGCTCAGCAGACTCAGAGCATTCTGGGATCTCTTGGGCGTTACGTTGCATGGGCTGGATCTGGTAATCAGGGCGGTGCTTCCGCTGTGGTGACTGCAGCTGGCTGATTTATTCTCTTGTTAAGCAATGCTACGGAGGGCCTCAGAAATGGGGCTCTCTTTTTTGTTTCAGGAGGTGAACCAGTATGGATCTGCTTTATTACTACTGCAACGTGAGCGATGAACTGGAAGGGGCTGCAAATTACATTAAGAAAGCATTTTGTTTAAAGGAATCCGATCCAGATAAAGCGTCGCTTTTCAAAGAAATGAGTTCAACAGAACTGAACCATGCAAAAATTCTGATGGGGATGTTCGAGAATGATTACGACAAAGAAATCAAACAGTTTGGGGATAAAGTTCCTGATTTCTACAAAGATACTTACAAATCAATGAACGAAATGTATCTTGAGCAGGCAACTGCTATTCAAGTAATGCATCAACAGTATTCCAACAAATAAATACATTCGAGGGGGACGGTCCAGTGAATCCGATTATAGCGTCAATTGTTACTGGAGTGTTTTCGGTCGTTGTGGCCGTCATCACTTCAACTTGGTTTACCAAAAAGATGTCAAGAGACGACCGCATTGACGAGCTGGCTAAAGACATCAAGGAAATCAAGAAGCGGCAAGAAAAGATCGACTCGACACTGAACACATGGCAGAAGTGTGACGAAAACCTTAAGGAGGCAAACGTTGCACTTCTGAAAGACAGATTTGAGCATCTCAGTAATAAAGCACTGGAAAAGGGGTCGGTAACAATTACGGATCTTAACGCTATAACACGTCTCTCAGTTCCATATTTCAAACTGGATGATGTGGATGGAACAGGGCATAACCTTCTTGAACGAGTTAAACAGTTACCGTTGGAGAAAGAAGACCATGAAAACAGATAAGATGCTGAAGAAAGTCGTGAAAGGCGTGCTTCTGTATTGGATTATATTTGTTGGAATTACATGGGTAACGTTCTGGATCAAGGATTCCATACCAGATACGCTTGTTCAGATCGGACTCGGTGGCGGAGCGTTTGAGCTACTTTGCTCAACCATTATCGAGGTAGCACACAAGAAATTTGAAGGAGATAGCACCAATGAGTAAAGAAGATATTCTCAGAAAAATCACATCAAGAAAGTTCTGGGTGGCTGTAGTTTCATTCATTACTGCAATCCTTGTAGCTTTCAAGGTGCCTGATGCATCTATTTCTCAGGTCACTGCAATCATCATGGCATTCGGCTCTCTCTTTGCTTACATTTTTGCAGAGGGTTGGGTAGACTCTGCCAGAGTCAAGGATGCTGGTGGTAATTCATATGTGAGCAATTGGAATACTCCACTGGAGGACGAAGATGAAAGCAAGTCAGATAGTAACTAAAGCACGGTCTTTTGTCGGCATTGTAGAAAAGCCGAATAACAACGTCATCTTCAACACTGAGTATTACGGTCATGCAGTTAATGGTTCTCAGTATCCTTGGTGCTGCGTGTTTGTCTGGTATGTCTTCCATTCTCTTGGAGCTGACAAGCTGTTCTATGATGGCAAGAAGACTGCTTACTGTCCAACACTTCTGAACTGGTTCAAGAAGAATGGACGACTGATGATTATGCCAGAGCCTGGAGATGTTGTGTTCTACGACTTCACTGGGAAGAAGGCAAATGCGTCACATGTAGGAATCGTTTCCAAAATTTTGCCCGGTGGGAAAATCATGGCAATTGAAGGCAACACGTCCTCCTACAATCAGACAAACGGGGGAATGGTTCAGGAAAAAGAAAGAGACCTGAAGTATTGCATTGGCTTCGGAAGACCGCAATACGATAGTCCTCTTGCTCCTTCCAAGAACACTACTCCGCCTGCAACCCCAGCAAAGCCTGCATCTAAGACTGATGTTCTGTTCCATGAGCCTGCAAAGAACGGTGTGAAGTTCATCGTTACGGCGTCCTCTCTCAAAATGAGAAAAGATGCACCGGATGGAGCAGTCATTGATATCTTGAGCAAAGGTGCCAATGTAATGTGGTATGGCTATCACAAGATCATCAATGGCACGGATCTATGGCTGTATGTTACAGATGGAATGCGTACTGGTTACATGTGCAAACAGAAGGGCACACAGCAGTTCATGGCATGATTACTCTAAGGCTCAGTGAAATATTCTGGGCCTTATTTTTTTTTTCAGGACGCAGGAGACCATTTTCTCAATTATTCTTCTACCATGTTCCATTTGAGCAAAGGAGGGATGGACGATGGAAACTGTACCAATTAGCCAAAAGTACACGCTGACAATCAAGGAGGCAGCAGAATACAGCAATATTGGCATTAACAAACTAAATGAGCTTACAAATGATACGAGATGCAATTTTGTTTTACGGGTAGGAAAGAAGAAGCTGATTAAGAGAAACGCCTTCGAGAGTTTTTTAACAAATGCGCTGGAAATCTAGTATAATTTACCTTGCTATAAGCGGCTTCTTTCAATAAAGAAAGGAGTCAGTTTACGATGGGTAAAAGTTTGAAAGGAAAGGAGCTTGGAGTAGGGATATCGCAACAGAAGGACGGCTACTATTCCGGTAGGGTTGTAGACTATTCTGGAAGGCGCATACAGAAGAGATTCAAGAAGCTGCAAGAGTGCAAGGCTTGGACTGTTAAAATGCAATCTAGGACCATTCAGAGCGTATATGAGGGAATTACAGTTAATGAGTGGTACCAAAAGTGGATCGCAGTAAAAATAGCTACAGTCAAACCAGAAACTGTTCATGTTTACCAAAACAGATACAAGTTTGACATCAAAGATGTAATAGGAAAGATGAAACTTGTTGACGTTAAGCCGATCCATTGTCAGGACGTGTTCTTGAAGATGATAGAGAAAGGCAGAGCAAAAGGAACAGTTAATTCCACATATATCGTACTGCAGAGTTTATTTGATGTAGCTATTGATAACGACATCATATCAAGAAACCCATGCAAAAAAATCAAGGAAAGAAAAATGGGTAGGCAGACTGATAAAAAAGAGGCCGTTACGATTTCAACTCAGAAGAAGTTTCTTGAAGCTGCAACTGGAACACTTTATGAAAGAGAATACAGGTTTGTTCTTCAAACTGGGTTGAGAGTTGGTGAGCTAATTGGCTTACGGTGGTCAGATGTAGACTTAGAGAACAGAGAAATCAGAATTGTCAGGAGTATATATTTCAACACTTCAGAAAAAGTTTGGCATATAGGAGCACCAAAATCTGAATATGGTAAAAGAAGAATCCCTCTGACCGACGAAGCTATAAGAATTCTCAAGGAACAGAAAGAATTTGACGAAAAGTTGAAGATACCGGAGGAATGGAAAGATCAGGTATTTCTCAGTCGTAAAGGTAAACCAGTCTACGCAAGTCAATATGACAGGTGTATGGAGACGATTTGTCAGAGAGCCGGTGTAAAGACGTTCCGAATTCATGTTCTCAGGCATACGTTTGCAACAAGATGCATTGAAGGTAAAATGAGCCCTAAAACCCTTCAAAAGATTCTTGGACACCATGATGTCGCATTTACGTTGAACACATATGTGACTACTACTGCAGACGAAATGAAAAAGGAAATGAAGAGCGTGGAAAATACTCTGATGGTGCAGTAAATGGTGCAGTAGCAAGATGCCACCTCCGAAAAACGTTGAAAATAAAGGGAATTTTCAGAGTTGTTAAATTATTGTCACAATCTCCGGTAGCATTTTAATGTATTTCGTTATAATTCGTTAAAAACCCGATAAACGTTGATTTTTCAAGGTTTCTTGGAAGTTGGTTATTTCACGTAACGCATTATCTTTCATTACTATTTCATAAAAAATGGTGCAGTAAATGGTGCAGTAAATCTGCGTAATAAGTATTTAACGAACAAGCCGCTTATAGCAAAAACTTTGACAGAATCGTTGTATTATTCAGACTTATTATATACCCGTAGCAAAATTTCTCATTTTTAAAGGAGGACTGTTATGGGTAATCATGAGAAGACAAAACTATCGAAGAAGAACAAGTACTACATCAGTCAGCATAGGTATCTAGAATTGAAACACTTCTGCTTACAGTATAAAGAATGGGCGGAAGAGCTGCAGTCGTTAAGATTTCAAGGTGGAGGAGGCGAAGAGATACATGCAGATCCACAATTCTCAGACCCAACAGCTGGATACGCATTGAGAATGGTTGAGTTGAAAAAGAATATAGAAATGATTAGGGACTCTGCTCAGGAAACTGACGGGGTCCTTTTTAAATACATCTTGATAGCGGTCACAGAGGAACGATCATACACATATCTGAGAGAAGTTATGAACATCCCATGCTGCAAGGACATGTTCTATGAAAACTATAGAAGATTCTTTTGGATTCTTAGCGCTAAGAGACGTTAAAATTCTATTCATCTTGTGAAAGGTTCTAGCTCTTTCTTTTTTTTTTTCGCGTAAAAATACGTTGCTTGTATGAAAGGGTTATATTAACTGAATTATTAACTTATATGGAGGATTTGAATATGAAAACTTTATTTACATTTGTATTAGGTGTAGTTTGTGGAATCGTATTTAGCATTGGAGTGCTTATGGGTTCAGGGCACATGAACACAAATTTAAAGCAAGTCAATTATGTCGTTGAAACCACACAGTTTGATGGTTTCAGTTTCCGATAACCCCTTTCAAGGATGGAAGTCTAGAATATCTAGGCTTCTGTTCTTTTCGTGAAAATAAATCTCCCTAGTATGAAAGGGAGGAACACTATTATGTATATTTTAGCATTAGTAGCTGTATCAGCATTGATTATTAAAGAAGAATATCATCAGTATAAGTCTGAGAGGTAATTGTTATGACTAATGGTGAACAGACAAAAGAAGAGTTTGAATTTTGGAACTCAATAGAAGAGCATGGTTAATTCTCCTGCTTTTCTTTTTTTCGCAAAAAATTCTATTCATATAATGAAGGAGGATAAAAATTATGCTTAACATTATTGGATATTCGTTTATTATGTCATTTACCGGTTTGGTAATAGGCTATTATTTATATAAGAGCATTACAAAACTAATAGAACTTAAAAACTATCCGGATGACGAAGACGAATATTGAGGAGGCTATTTTAGCTCCTCTTTTTTTTTTCGCAAAAAAATCTTCTACTAATATGAAACAGTAAACTTTTATTATTTTATAGGAGGATTATATTATGCAAATTATTATGGAACTTTTTCTTATTAAAAAGAGCGAAGTAGTTTCAACGATAAAAGAGGCGTATTGTATGATAATACTTGCAGCAGCATTCTCATACACAATTTTTAATTTTGCAAACTATGCTGAAATTAAATGGCTAGCTATATTAGCTGTCATTGATTTAGCGTATTTTGGATTAAAGATGTGCATGTGCATGTTTGGCATTGTAATGTATGTATTGTATGCATCGGCTGGATCAGTTAAGGAATTATTTCAATCAAAATGGGAACCGGTTTTTAATGATACATTAGAAAACTTAATTGAATCATATAAGTAACTAGTTTCAAGAGGGGGTCTTGGAGAAATCTAAGACTCTTTTCTTTTTCAAGGAGGATTATCATGGATGGAAGAGTTTTACCAGTAGAAGAGATTCAAGCAATCTTTGAACGTTTTGCAGAAGGTAATCCATATTATATTCCATTATTGCTTTCTTATTGGTGCGGTTTTAAGGTTGATGAAGCTTTTGCCTTGACAGAGGAATGCGTGCTGTCTGGAACAGTCTTCAGTAAGTGGAGCGTAAAGTATAACAGAAATGATAATGGACTATATTTCACGACTATAAACGAGGAGAAATGTGCACAAGTCCCTGTATGCGTCGAAAACGCCATTAGAAGGACCATCAACCGTAATTTATGTGCTGCACCTACAAATTATAGGCCGGTATATTATATTGACAAGAAAGGTTGTTTAAACGTCAAATCAGGCATCCCTATTTCTATCGTTAATCTCAGATCTGATGGTTCGTTTGTTTCACCACTCGGAATAAATCATGTTGCCAGAGTTATTCATGGAAAGAAAGGTAATTTTAGATATCCAGATTCTGAATGGAAATTTGAAGACATGATTGAGAGCGGAAAGTATTATGAACGTTCGCGAAAAAATGCACTCCTATAATGAGAAGGGAGGTTGACCGATATGGACGGCATTATCATGTCTATATCATATCTTGTAAATCTTATACCGTATCTAAAAGAGTTTTAGAAATTTCTAAGGCTCTTTATTTTTATAACTCACCAAATTTAAAGGAGGATCAAGAAATGAACACAAACGAAATGTTGAAGAAAACTTATGTAAAAAACGATGGCGATTATCTGATCAGAAACAGAGTCTTCTGCAAAGATGGATTTTCTATTTCAATCCAGGCATCACGTGGGCATTATTGCGAGCCGAGAGAAACTTTCGAGGGACCTTATGAAAAAGTTGAACTTGGATATCCAAATAAGTTTGATCCCATGATTGCGAATTACGCTGAAGAAGGTGACGACACGCGTCTTTTCACCAGGTCTATTTATCCCTATGTGCCGGTTGACGTAGTAGACAATTTGCTTGAGAAGCATGGAGGAATCATTCACATCAAATTAAACAATTAAAGGAGAAACGAGGATGGACGAGTTGAAAATTAGAAGCAAATTTCTCAAACACGCTCTTGACAATATCATTAACAAAGCAATCAAGAAAAACTTTTCTGGTTGCGAAAGAGTTGAACCTATAAATATCAATGACGTCTGCATTACTTCCGATGAGACTAATGAAATGTATGACGTAAATATTAGATTAAAGGTTCACAAAGTGTTTATTTCGGAATTGATCAGCAAATTTTTCTGATGCTTATATGAGACCAGACAGATTGGAGGTGCCTATGGATAGAGAAATATTACTTAAAGCACCAAAATACGAAAAAGCTGACCCCGAAGATATGTTAGAACTGCAGGAAGCTACCGAAATTCTTGAGAAGGATGGACGTAGCTACACTGTAATCGAGACATCATTCGAGGACAGCAAAAGGTATTGCTGTCTTGTAGTATAAATCTGTATCACGTAACTGTCAACGGTCTGGTCTCAGTTGTGAGAGTCTTGGAGAAATCTGAGACTCTCTTTTATTCATGGTAGAGAGAGCAACCATTAAAGGTGATTATGCCTGAATGATTTTATAAAAAGATAAGGAGAAAACGATGAACGAATTAACAAAGCTCATAGATTTTTGTAAAGAGAAGAATTATATGATTGCCATTAAAACGGCACCAGATAATAGTATTATGTTTGCTTTTATAGCAGAAGATAATCTATTCGCTATTCCGGTTGCTGTGAACATTTCAAGAGATCTTTATGAAAATTTAGTCAAAAATAAAATTCTAGTTGACTATATTTCAGTAGCTTTGGACGACAAATTATCGAGGAGAAAAAATAAATGAAAATCAAAGACGTTTTTAACAAAGAAAACGCTGCCAAAGTTGCAGGACTTGTAATTCCGATTATTTGCTACTCAATTATTAATGCTTTCAGCGATAGCGGCGTTACATGTAAACTAGGCTACGACAATCGTTCAAGGATTGGAGCTTATACTTATTCAGATGCCATTGACGCTATTACTTGCAGCGACATGATGGATACATACAAGCGTGATGCACTGAAACTTATCAAGCAGAATAAATCATCAAACTTTTATAAGTCTGTAGTGTCAATTGTTTCTTCTACGATGATGGATACGTATAAAATTGACGCAATTAAAGATCTTGTTGGGTGAATTATTGGAGGCAAATAAAAATGATTAAAGTGCGGGCCAAAACATACTGTGAAAATTGCCCTTGTTTTGAGGCAGAGACAAATAAAATATTTCAAGATGATGTTTGTATAACATATATTAATTGTCAGCATATTCTTACTTGCGATTCTATCGAAAAATACTTAATAAAAGAAATGGAGAAGAAAAATGATCAAAATTGAAAACGTTGTACTAGCTTCGCCTGAACAGATGAATTTTATTATTCAAGGAATGCGGAACCCTATGAACTCGTGGGAAAAGAGCGATAGTGGTACTTGCTTGAAGAATTTGCCGTGTCATAGTTGCCATGAAAATCGAAAAGATTGTAAGAAAAACATTGATTCAGGTTTTACATTAGGTGAAAACGATCGCTCACTTATGCAGCGCCTTTCCAATGCAGGAACAGAGCATCGAAAGTATATGCGGATGATGCCAGTTTATGCGAAAATTACTGCTCCATTATATTGGTGGAAGGAGTTTGATACATATAAGGTTGGAACGGTTGCTAATTCTTGCTCAACTATGCATAAACTCGCAGAGAAAGAGTTTACGTTGGAGGATTTTAGTTGTGAGCATTTAAAGACTGATAGAGACCTTACGATGTACGCTCCGACAGGATATCATTATTCTGCTAAGGATCTTTTAACTCTAGTGATCAAAACTCTCAATAATTACAGAAAAGAATATCTCGAAACTAAAGATAAAGCACTTTGGTGGCAGATGATCCAGCTTCTTCCGAGCAGCTATAACCAGACTCGTAATGTAATGATGAATTACGAAGTCTTGACAAATATTTATAGACAGAGGAAAGGTCATAAGTTGGATGAGTGGAATGACATGTGCAAGTGGATTGAAACTCTACCTTATTCAGAACTGATTACAGGAGAAAAAGAAAATGAGTGTAATTGAACTTAATAAGAACGACATTAAAGATCTTGAAGATGGTTATACGGTTAGACTTATAGTCAATGGAAGAAAATATGCTATTGTTGGAGCAAACTTTTTAAATGTGAATAAGTACTTTTTGTCTACTATAAAATTACAGAGGCTCAAAGAAGGAGAAATGGTTAAAGTTAATTTTGAAGGAAAAGAAATAGGACTTATAGGACCTCAATTTGAATTATGAAAAGACAAAGTATTGAAGAGTATTTACAGGAGAGAAATAATATGGATGAAACAAAAGCAAGTTTCATAGTAAGTGATTTTGAAAGCGTTGATCCAGTAAATCACCCATCTCATTACAAAACAGGCAAATATGAATGCATTGATGTAATGGAAGAAGCTCTTGGCCGTGATGCGGTCAAGGGTTTTTGTTTGTGCAATTCGTTCAAGTATCTCTACAGAGCAAAGAAAAAGAATGGTATTGAGGATCTGAAAAAGGCACACTGGTACTTAGACAAATTAATCAAGATGTACACAGAGGATGAGGAGGACGATGATGAGACTGATCAGCCAGAACGGACTATTTGATTATCCATATAACTCAGAATGCTTTATCAAATCTTCTTTTAAAAAGAACGTATACAGTGTAGCTATCTATAAAACAATGAACTCTAAAAACGGAATTGTATTTGCAAATTACTCCACCAAAGAAGATGCGGAGAAGGCAATTACAGGAATTATTAGAGCAAAGTCAAGGGGAAGACAGTTTTATAGATTTCCAACAGAAGAGGAGCTAAGTAATGGGTAAAAGAATTTATAGAAATCCACACGGAGCGAACAGGCAAATCGATCAAATGAAAACTCGATTAAATGTTGGTCAGAAAGTCCTTATCTATGAGGATGGAATTGAGGTTGGGGTAAATCCATTACCTGCAACTGCAGTTAATAGTGGAGTCAGTACTCATTATAAAGCCGGCGCAACCTATACTTATAGACCTTATAGAATTACTCAATTCTATCCAAATTTTATTCTTCTTACTTCCGAAGATGGATTATACCGTAGAGCAATAAGTTATTACGATATGCTTTTATGGAGCAAACCTAATTTGGAGGTAACAGCATGAGTTTACCAAAGTACACAGGATTAAAAGCCGGAACAAACATTTCTGAGTTTGTAAACTGTGTACTACCAAAATGGGAATATGACATGGATCCGATTGCAGTGAAGCAAGGTCATCACAAACCGTATCAGGGAACCGGAATTGAAGCTTTCAGAGGACCAAAGTTGAAAGCTAGAAAGGATTAAAGGTGAATAATGAAACGGTGCATATCAGCATTCTTAATACTAATTACAATGTTCCTTACAATCAATCCAATAACAGTTCATGCAGCACCTCAAGGATATGATAAATACGGTGAGCTGGCAGAGGAGACATATAATGATGAACTTGAACTATTAGCTTGTATAGTGTGGGCCGAAGCAGGAAACCAGGATTTGCATGGTAAAGAGCTTGTGGCCGACGTCGTGCTTAACAGAATGGATGATCCCCGGTTCCCTGATACTATTAAAGAAATTATATTTCAAAAAGGTCAATTCAGTACAGCTCGTAATGGAGCATTGGATAAGGCCTATTACAATGTAACACAAGAATGTTTTGATGCGGTTGCCAATGAGCTTCAGAGTCGTAATGATTCAGAAGCTCTTTTCTTTTGCGCTAATGGTTATTCCATATGTGGTTCACCAATGTATCAGTATGGAGATCATTATTTTAGCAAATAAGGAGGATTAAATAATGAATAGATTTGAGTCAGCGTTGATAAAAGAATTGTATGAGATGAATAGATATTTAAAGGCGATTAACTGCACATTATCGCAATTGACGGTTGCAATAACTTCGGAGGATGAGAATGAAAATATTAAGGATTGGAACGCCGAATCCGACAATCAGATTTGAGTGTCCTGTTTGTAATTCAATTCTTGAGTGCAATTTCAATGAGACGAGAGATATGGAAGGGTATGGAAGAGTGTTCCATTGTCCTGTTTGTGGAGTGAAACGAATTGCTCCAACATATTCAATTATTGCAATAAGGAGAGAGGAAGAATGACAGAAACTGAAATATTTCTAATTATATCTGTTGGCTTTTTGACTCTATTTGACGTCTACCTTCTTTATGAACTCTATAGACTTAAAGAATCGCATAATCACCAGAACGATATTATTGGAAAACTTCTAGAAGAATTTCAGGACGCCTTTAATGAAATTACAAAGCTTTATAAAAGGGCAAAAGAATTGAATGAGAAAATAGAAAAGGAGAAAAGTAATAACCGGAATTGAAACAGTATTAGTTATATTTATTTGTATTTTGGCTTTATTCGACGTTTATATACTCTTTAAAATTAAAGCAGTCATAGGTGTAGTAGATACTCACAATAGAGCATTAGCTTTTATGTTAAAGCATTGTAGAAAATACTATGACGAATCGAACTCCGTGAAAAAATCTTAGTTTTATATGGTAACTGTAAAACTTTATATTTTAAAGGAGGATCATATGAAGGTAAGTAATAGGATTGCGATAAAATGTCTGGAGCATTGTATCGTTACTCAGTCGGAGAAAGTAAATTCAATGAAACCGACAGATGAGAAATACGAGGCTGAGGTTGCAAAACTTATAGCGCTCATGGATGCTCTTGAGCGACGTAAACCAAAGATTGATTGGCTGGGTTGGTTCAAGAGCATCGGAGATGTAGGTTTGGGCATTCTTACTGTATTGTCGACACTGGCGATTGCAGGGTTGAGCTATCGTTCGTCTGAAGAGATGAAAATGTGCGACGGAAGAATTTTTAATCTGAAGAACGACTTCAGAGATGCCAGAAATTATAGGGTTGGTGAGTAACCAAATGAGAGGATTGGAATCGAAAGGTTCTGGTCCTCTTAGCTTTTATAAGGAGGAATTATATTTATGAGCAAGTATAGAACAACTGTTTATGCTGAGACTATGTACAAGAATCCAACGGAATGGAAAAGAAATGTTTCTGTTTACGAGAATATTAGAGACTATCTGGTCGCTCGTGGCTGCAGTTATATTTTCTGCAAACTTACAGCAGATCCTGGAGTGATTGAAGTAGCATACGATCCGAATGAAATTCCTGGAACTGATGAACCGATGTTTGAAAACGAACTGAATGCTGTTTTCTCGGGAGTTCATTTCTCTAAACTTGTTACAAAAGAAAGGAAGGTATACGGTTTTGAGTCGAACGAAAGAAGTAGATTTTCATAAGTATTGCCCGAAATGTGAGCATTTCAAGGAAGACGAGTTTGATGCGAAGTCTATATGTTATGACTGCTTAGCAGAGGGGCATAACGTAGATTCTCATAAGCCTGTTTCTTTCAAGGAGAAAAGAGATGACTGATAGAGAAATTAAACGGACAGTATTTAGTTTACAGCACGCTCCATTTGGCAAAGCAGTTGCCATTTTGAATAACATATACGCTCAAGGCTATGCAGATGGCCATTCTGCGTGCTGTGATGAACTCTCAGTGGAAGATGGAGATGAAGTGATAACTATGTCCGCTGAAGAGTTAAAGCGCCGTATGAGCCTTGTAGAGGCTTTAAACGACGATATTATTGACGACCAAATCAATCATATTTTTGAAGGATTAAAGGAGATTAAGAAATGAGTAATGCGTTCTTTTATCTTGTAACTGCTATTATCATTGTTTTAGGAATCTTACTTATTATTTCTAACAATAATAAAGAATATTGGTTCAAAGAAGGTTTCAAGACTGGAGTTAATGTTTTGATGAAAGCTACAGATGAAGTAACAAAAAATTTGAAGAAGTGATTCGCAAAAATTTCCACCTTTTATATGAAACAGTTATATTTAAAATCAATTGTTTATTATGAAGGAGGAAAACAAAAATGCATACTTTTATGAAGGTAATGATGATTGTATTTGAGGTTATTGCGGCGATCGTAATTATTCCGATAATCGGAGTATTTGGAACTTGCGTAATCGCAGTACCGTTCATCGGTATACCAGCAATGATTGTGATTGCGTTGTACGTTTTGCTTTGTCATGCAATCAACAAAGCAGTATTTAAAAGTAACTGAAAGAGATTTGAGTCTTAGAGAAATTCTAAGGCTCTTTTCTTTTTTCACACATTAAAGGAGGATCAAATAATGAAAAACCCAGTAGCAATTGTAACAAGTAACAAAGTAATTGGACCTGTATTGAAAAAGGTTGGAAGCTTTTATCTGGAGCATCAGTCTCTTATTCTGACTGGTGGAACGATCGGTTTCAGCCTCGCAACTACTGCAGTAACGTTCAAGAACGCAAGTTATATTTTGATTAGCTTGAATGCAGCGAAGGAAGCACTTGATAACGCTGACACGAAGGAAGAAAAGAATCAGATTTATAAGGACGTTTTAAAGGATATTTCTCCGAAAGTTCTTCCGATTCTTATCTTTCAGTCAGCAACTATCATCTGTTCAATTCAGAGTAAGAAACTGACCGATAAGAAAGACAGACAGCTTGTAGAAGCAGCAAGTGCGTTGAGTCTTGCGCAGAACGCTATCACGTCTTATCAGGAGTTTAATAAGAAGGCAGAAGAGCAGCTTGGAGAGAAGAAAACAGCCAAGATCAGATCTGAAATTGCACAGGAGCGTATTGAGCAGCAGCCGATGACAGCAGATAACACAGTAAATGATCCGTTTGCGAATCAGGATTATATTTACCATGATATCTTCGCAAATAGGTATTTTCACTCTCCGAAGTCCCCGTCAGAGATTGAGAATTTCTGTACAAATTTAAGTAAAGATTTGTATGACGGAAATTGCGACGACGATAAGGTCACTGTTAATGACATTTACGATTATATTTCAAGGAAGTTGTCTATTACTTCTGGCGAAGCGTTTGGATGGCTTGCTTCTGATATTTGTGGAAGCTCTGTAAGTGACTATATCAGCGTTTCTATTACTCCTGCAGAAATGTCTGATCACAAGACACTTTGCTATGACCTCGACATCATGGCAAGACCGTTATTTCGGACGAGATATTAATTGGTCAATGTATGAAGAGAGGATTGGGTATTGGTATGAGCCTGATCCTCTTTATTAAAATCGCGAAAAAATTCATGCCTTAAATGAAAGGATAACTTTAATTCACATTTATTTTAAGGAGGAATCATTATGGCAAAACAATATTTTGTAGTAGTTGATGACAATGGAGAGGAAATCTCCAGAAGTGAATGCGTAGAACAGAAAGGAGTATTTGGTACTCTGAAGGATAAGTTTTCAAAATTCGGAACTGAGCATCCGAAGATTGCAAAAGGTCTGAAGATTGGTGCAGGTATTGCAGCAATTGGAGGAGCGATTGCAGTCGGAGTTGCAGTTGCGAAGAATGGAGACAATTCTGACGAGTATGAAGGACTTCCTGACAACACTGCGGATTCACTTCCGGATTATTCTGAACCTGAATCAGATACTTATGCAGAAGAAACAGATGCCAATGAGGCACCTGAAACAACTGAATAAGGGTAACTTGAGAGTGGAACTCTAGAATTTCTAGGGTTCTGCTCTTTTTCTTTTTCAAGGAGGATCAAATGGCAGAACAGAATGACTCTAAGAAAAAAATCTCAGCAACAACAAAGGAGCATTCAATTGTTGGTGATTTGGGAAAGTATGTAATGGATGAGTACATTGTGCCGAAGACAAAAGACGTCTTGCATGACACGTTTGCAGGCATCGCCAGCATGTGCTCAGACGCTGTTCAAGGGGCCTTAAATAAGGCTTTCTACGGAGAGGACAATCATACCAGAAGATCTTCTACGGGTGTTTCTAGGACCAATTACACTACGTATTCAAGGCCTGCAGGACAAGTGTCTCAGGTTAGAAGAGATAATGTCGGATCCAGATCGTCTGTAGAGGTCAAATACATTTGGGTTGATGATGAAGACTCGGCAAAGATCATTGTCGCTTCACTCAAGGAGTTGATTGACAACTATGGCAAGGCGAAGGTCGCAGATCTGTATGAGATGCTTACACCGAAAGTACAGACAAGTTTTACAGATTTCAAATACGGTTGGACAGACGCATCTCAGTTTAATTATCACAAAGAGTACACGGGTGAGCACAGAGGTCAGTATTTGATTGATCTGCCTCGTCCGATTGATGTAACAAATATTTAAAGGAGAATAAACCATGGGAATTTCACAGATTGCAGGAAAATTTATTGGTAATGTATCTCATTTCTGGGCTAAGAACAACGATAAGATCGAGTTTGTTGCAGGAGTCGCGCTTGTTGCAGTCGGAACAGGCGTTCTGATCCATGATGCAGAGAAAATTTCTGATGCAAAGGCAGAGGTTCAGTCTAAGATCAATTATATTCATGACATTGATGAGTCTGAAGAGGGCTGGGCTGAAGAAGAGACTACTCGTGGAAAGGCCGTTGCTGATGTAGCGAAGACAGCAGTTGTTGAGTATACCAAAGCAGCATGGAAGGGTGTTGGTCTGATTGCTGCTGGAGAAGTGCTTCAAGGTGTGTCTCACGCAACCGTTACACAGAAGCTCACGTCTGTGAGTGCGTCTCTGGCTGCGGTTTCTACAAGTTTTGCAAACTACAGAAAGAACGTTGTGGAAGATCAGGGAGAAGAGAAAGATTACGAGTATCTTGTTGGCCCAACAATGAAGAGTGTTGAGTTGAAGAAGGATGGAACTGTTGTTGAGACAACCACTCCGATTCATACTGACACAACTAAATGCTATATTCCTCATTCGTTTTTCTTTGATGAATCGAATATCAATTGGCAGGACAGCGATGAAGCAAACAGAGAATTTCTGAGAAGAGTTGAAACATTTGTCAATCAGAAACTCTCGGTAAGACAGTTTATGACTGAGAATGAGATCAGAGATATGATCGGAGCACCAAGAACAAAGGCTGGTCAGGCTGCTGGAGTAAGATACCAGAACATGGACGGGACTCTTAATCAGATTCGACTTAAGCAAGTTAATCCAGAGTCTGATAAGAACTATCTCATTGTTATTGAGTATTCAGATGGGAAGTCTATCAGCGACAATATTTTGGACGATACTGATTGGGAACTTTGCTAATTATACTTTACAATTTCACTTAAAGGAGGATCAAGAATTATGACAACTATTGAAAAAATCGTATTTGGAATTGGAGCTGCTCTTGGATCTGTAGCCGTTTATGTGGCAGTTAAGACATATGAAAAGAAGTACACAACTGTTAACGAAGACGGAAAAGAAAAGTCTGAGGTAGAAGATAAGTCTTTAAAGGAAAGAATCAAAGAGTTTGCAGTTAAGAAGACGGAGCAGATTCTCGGATTTGCAGCAAAGCATTACGAAGAGATCAAGAACGCAACTGCCATTATTGGACTCGCTGCTGGAGCATTTGAGTTGATGTATCGTATCAAAAAGCTCTCAGATCATGATAAAATTCTCAAGGAGATTGATGATATAGAAGGTATGATCTGTGAGAGCGCATCAATGACTGCTGCAATTTATGTTGGAGATGATACATTTAAAGAGTCGGCAAAACATTATATTGGAGTGTTTAAAAACGCAAAAGAAAATAGTTTGTTTTAATTGGAGGACTAATCCATGGATAACAAGGCAATTATATTTTCAGGATTGTCTCTTATTACTGGCGCTGTAATCGGCTTTGTTGTCGGTTACAATGTCAACAAGAGACAGGTTGATGAGGAGAGAAGAATGCAGGAAGAAGCTGCTGAAGCTCTCAAGGAATACCAGAAAAAGTCTGAGGAAGAGACAAAGACAGAACAGCCTGTTATTAAGACTGTAGTGAAGGCAGCAAAGATCGCAACTCCTACAGAGCCTGGTATCAATTACACAAAGTATTCTGAGATGAAGACTGAAGAGGCTAAGAAGGCAGAAGCAGAGTCTCCATCAGAAGATGATGACGAGGATGAAGAAAAGGAACTGGATCCACCTATGGAAACATACGAAGAGCGTCTTGAACGTGAGGGAAAAGAACTTACGGAACAGGATGAGATTTATAATAAGAAAAAAGGAGATAAGATCGACGTTCTCGGTAACGAGGATATTGATAACGAGTATCCTGAAGTGCATTATCCTGCAGAAGAATTATATTACTTCACAGACGATGATGTATTGACCGATGAAGATGGGAATATTGTTGATGAAGAGGAATATATTGGTACGAAACTTAGAAGGTTCGGGTGGATGACCAATCCTCAGGAAGCTGTATGGATTAGAAATAATCCGAAAGAGACGGACTTCCATGTCAACAAAGTCAAGGATACCCGTGACAGTTGGTTCGGTCAGTAAAAATTAAATGAAATACGGAGACTATTACAGATGGCTCTTGGATCGGATTGATGCTGGTCCAGGAGCTTTTTATTGTCGTTATCAAAGGCTCATCGAGAAATTATATTTGACAAAGTACGAATGGCATTTTGAATTGGATGCTAATCGTGCAGTAGCAGGTCAAGGACTGAGAAGTAAATTCGCTTATGAAGAAGGTGTAAATTGCGAAGACTCTTCCAGTCCTTGCTCTGTTTTAGAGATGTTAGAGGCTCTTGCTGAATCAATGTCTGAGACCTATGGCTACTCTATTGCAAAATGGTTTTGGGAAATGATCGTCAATCTGGGTCTGAATTATTGTCCGGACGATCAATACGATGAGCATGAAGTAAAAGATATTCTGTACGCCTGGATGGATGGAAAATACTCAAGGAATGGAGAAGGAAGTCCATTTCCACTTGAGAATTACGCAGGTGATGCAAGACATCTTCAGTTGTGGGATCTCATGAATAATTATATTTGTGAGAAGTATCCAATTAATAAAGATTGGCTTAATTAGGAGGTTTTAATTATGAACTGTGATAAGTGTGTACATGCTGGAATTTGCAAGAACGAAACTAAGTTTAGAGCAGTTGAATCTAAGTTTGTCGACGAGATTGCAATTGAACTTAGTGACAATGAAATTGATGATGTAGCATTCATGAATATTCGCTGCAAGAATTTCAAGATGAAGTGGCAGAAGAAGCCTGAGAAGACAACCAAGTAATTATATTTTTCAGAGGGAGGCAAACACTTTGTTTGATTTCTTAAAAGTCGTCAAAGAATGGGACGGCAAAAAACAGCGTTATGTCTATTCTCCTTCTTTCGTTATTAAGCCAAACATCAAGGATTTGATGATCCGTTCAAAGGGTCTTTATGCAATTTATGATGAAGAAAGTGGTTTGTGGGTTACTGATGACTCTGTAGCAGTCATGATGATTGATCAACAAGTGCGAGAGTATGCACTCAAGGATGCTGGAGATGATGCTTTAAACGATTCAGAGCACGGTCCTCTCATCAAACAGATTGCAGACACTCGTAATAAGTTAATTGATAATTGGCATAAATTTTGTGAAAGAGATATGCGTGATCACTGGACGCAGTTGAATCAGAAAGTTATATTCTCTAACACAGAAGTAAAGCGAACCGATTATGCTTCAATCAAACTTGACTATCCGCTTCAAGAGTGCCCAACGCCTTATTACGATAAGATGTGCGGAGTGCTTTATCCTCCAGATGAAGAGGAAAAGTGGGAGTGGGCTGTTGGCTGTATTATTGCTGGTGATCAGAAGAAAATTCAGAAGATGCTCGTGTTCTATGGAGAACCAGGCACTGGAAAATCAACAATCATTGGTAAAGTAATTGCAGATAACATATTTGGTGGATATGAGACAGGTTACGCAGTAAAGTTTGAAGCGAACAATCTTACAGGAAAAGATAGTTTTGGTACAGACTTTCTTGAAAAAGATTCGGTTCTTGCCTATGACGATGATGCGGAGCTTGGAATTATATCTTCAAAGACTACTCTCAACAAGATCATTTCTCACGAACCAGTTAGAGTAAATTGCAAATTCAAATCCCCATTTATTACAAAGCCGAATTGTCTTCTTCTTGTCGGTAGTAATGATCCAGTTCAGATGTCACCAAACAGCGGAATGAACAGAAGATTGATTGATGTTCGACCGACTGGAAATAAGCTGGATTCAGTAACTTATGACGAGTGTATTGAGCATATTCCGTTCGAGAAAAGCGGTATAGCATGGAAGTGTCTACAGGTTTATAAGAAACTTGGCAAGCACTACTATGATCATTATATTGCTGAAGACATGCTTAGTAGAACATCTCCATTCCAGAACTTTGTTACGGAGAATTACTTTGCGCTCAAGGACGGAATTAGTCTTGCAAACGCTTATAAGATGTACACCGATTATGCTGAGACGTGTAATTTCAAGAACGTCTTGGCAAGGTATAAATTCAGAGACACATTGAAATTATATTTTGATGAGTATTCTGATATGAAATTCAGTGGGTTTAAACCAGAGAAAATCGGTATTAAGCCTGAAGTAAAGGAAGAAGAGCAGTCGCCAAGTAATAATGGTTGGCTAGAATTCTCTGAACAGTCGTCGTTGTTCGATACTTTCTTCAAGGATGCTCCGGCTCAGTATGCAAACGATGAGGGCAATCCGTCGTTTAAGTGGGAAAAAGTTAAAACAGTATTGAGAATGCTGGACACTCATAAGCTGCATTATGTAAGAGTGCCGGTGAATCATATTGTTATTGACTTTGACATTAAAGGGGACAATGGCAGTAAAGATTATGCGCGCAATCTTGCTGCAGCGAATACGTTTCCTCCTACTTATGCGGAGTTGTCTAAATCAGGTTCTGGTATCCATTTGCATTATATGTATACAGGCGGTGATCCTACAGAGCTGTCACGCATTTTTGGAGACAATGTTGAAATCAAGGTGTTCACAGGGAATTCATCTCTGCGAAGGAAACTCACCAAATGTAATAACCTTCCTATTGCAGAGTTAAATTCTGGTCTGCCATTAAAGGAAGGAGGAAAGAAGGTGCTTGATTGGGAAGGGTTTAAGAATGAAAAAATTCTGAAATCAATGATCATCAAGAACTTAAAGAAGGAGTATCACCCTGCTACAAAGCCAAGTATAGATTATATTGAGAAACTGCTTTCAGACGCATTTGAATCTGGGGCGCATTATGACGTGAGAGATTTACAGAACGATTGTTCGATATTCGCAATGAACTCAACGCACAAGGCTGATTACTGTGTAGCTGCAGTGAACCGTATGCACTTCTGTTCTCAAGATGTACTTGATAATGAAATTGAAGATAATATGGAGAGTGACGATTACAAGAAAGCACCAATTATATTCTTAGATGTTGAAACTTTTCCTAGCTATCGGCAGGCAAAAAAACTCGGAGTGGAAATTCCTGCAAATGTTCCAGAAGACACACCTGCATTGTTCTTGGTCAACTGGAAGTTCAAGGACAAAGAACCTTATCAGTTCGATGACAAAGGCAAAGTAATTCCGAAAACTTCTGGTGTCCGTACGGTTTGCAGAATGATTAATCCGAAGCCTGAAGAAGTTGAAGAATTATTCAAGTACAAGTACAGGATCATTGGTTTCAATAATCGTGGGTATGACAATCATATGCTTTATGCCAGATCTCAGGGTTACACGGCTGAAGAATTGTACAATCTCAGTTCAAGGATAATCGGAGGTGATCCAAAAGCAAAGTTTGGTAAGGCTTTTAATCTGTCTTATACTGATGTTCTTGACTTCTCATCTAACAAACAGGGATTGAAGAAATGGGAGATTCAGCTAGGAGTCAAACATCTTGAGTGGAATCATCCATGGGATCAGCCTGTTCCGAAAGATCAATGGGTCAAGGTAGCTGAGTATTGTGACAATGATGTAATCAGTACTGAGGTTGTATTTGATTATCTTGCTGACACTGATTTCAAGGCGAGAGAGATCTTTGCTGATGTTGCAGGTGGAACTGTGAACGATACAACCAATCAACTCACAACAAAGACTATTCTTGGCGGCGATAAGACTATTGATTTCGTTTACACAGACTTTATGACCGGTAAACAATATGGTCCAGATGAGAAATGGGATGAACCAATTATATCCGAAGAAGAGTACGAGGCAATTGGAGATGACTGGACTGGAGTAAAACCTATAAACAGTAATCATTTTCCTGGTTATCATCTTGTACGATTCAAGGATGGCAAGCTGTATAACATGTATCGCGGCGTTGACGTTGGGCGCGGCGGTTATGTATATGCGAATCCTGGAATGTATAGTCGTGCTGTAACATTTGATGTTGCTTCAATGCATCCGCATTCAATCAAGGAGCTTAATCTATTTGGCACTCATACAAAGAATTATACAGATTTGATGGATGCTAGAATTGCGATTAAGCATAAGGATTACGAAGCTGCTGGTAAAATGTTTGGCGGTAAATTGAAGCCTTACCTCACGTCAGATAAAGAGGCAAAACGGATCTCTAAAGCACTCAAGCTTGGTATTAATGCGTGTTATGGTCTGACAAGTGCAACATTCCCTAATAAAGTTCGTGATGATCGGAATGTTAATAACATTGTTGCTCTTAGAGGTGCTCTGTTTATGAAGACTCTTCAGGACAATGTTGAAGCGATGGGTTACACGGTTATTCATATCAAGACAGATTCTATCAAGATTGCAAATCCTGATGAGAAAATCACCAATTATATTCTCAATTTCGGTAAAGAGCATGGCTATACGTTTGAAGTAGAACATACTTGGAAAAAGATTTGCTTGGTTAATAAGTCAACGTTTATAGGAATGCATGACGATGACGATCCTGATAGTCCTGGTAAATGGGAGGCCACGGCAGAAAAGTTCGCAGTGCCTTATGTATTCAAGTCGTTGTTCACGCATGAGCCGATTGAGTTTGACGATATGTGCGAGACGATCTCAGTCAAGGAAGGATCGCTTCATCTGATTTATGATGATGGAGGCGATAACTTTGTTGGACGAGTTGGATTGTTCACGCCAGTCTCTCAAGGTGGCGCAACATTGTATCGTGTGAAAGATGGTAAGAATTATGCAGCTTCCGGTACAAAAGGTTACAAGTGGTTAGAGTCAGATACAGTGTTACGTGACCATTTGGAAGATTATATTGATCGCAGTTATTATCAGAAACTTTGTGATGATGCTGTGGCAACTATTAGTAAGTATGGAGACTTCGATGAGTTTGTTTCAGACTCGTTTGGAGTCTCCAATTTTGATGCAATGAATCCCCCAATTCCAGCAATAGATAAAGAGGAAATACCGTGGGATGAGTATGTTAAAAAGACTGCATAAGCAGGAGGGAAAATCACTATGAAATTATATTTGGATGGAAGAAATCTGATGGTTGAAGGAGCAACTCAGAGTGACATTCTTGGAGGCTCGTTCAGAAACTTCAGAGGCGAGAAGAGGAAGTTCAATGATGCTGGAAGAAGAAACTTTAATCTAGTTATTCCTCCGGAATATCTTGATCTGCTGATTGATATGAAGTGCAATGTCAAGGAGCTTGCACCGAGGGATGATGACGGAGAACAGCCTCTTAGATTTGTCAAGGTAAATGTGGCGTTTGGTCAGTATCCTCCGCATCTGTATCTTTGCACGAAGAAAAACAAGAAGGAACTTCTGCAGGATGAGCTTGGGCTTCTGGATGGAGCCGTATTTGACAATGTTGACATGATTATCAGAACGTATCACAGAGATGAAGACTCCTGTTCATTATATTTGAATAATGGATTCTTTACTCTGAGGACTGATCCGATTACAGCAAAATATGAGGCTCTGGTAGACGTTGCAGAGGATGGATCTGAAGACGAGGAAGAGGTACCTTTTGATTAAAAAGAAAACTATGTATAGAGAGTTGTAGAAATTTATTAATTTTTTTAGAAACTCCCGATTATTTTTTCTTTTAAATTCAAAAAAGCTTGATTTTTCAACGTTTTTGGAAAAAAAACCTCGACAAAAATTTTTCAAGGTGGTCTCAAAAAACGGCCGATTTTGAGCTATTTTTGAAACTTTTTGAAAAGGTTTTGACAAAGTTTTTGTGTAGAAGTCCTGGATTTTCGAGAGAATTTCTGGGACTTCTTTTTTCGATTTCAAGGAAGGAGATAGGCATGATTGCAATCGTAAAACGTGACGCCGTGTATTCTGTAAAAAACATGAACAACACATTTATTAATAAGATTTGTGTTTGCCTCAATAAGGGTGAGATTTGGGATGTTGAGGAGCGGAACTATACAGAAACTAAAAAATCGTACACACTGAGTAAAGAAGGCAATCCAGACTTTACCATCACAGCAACCAGAGAAAGATTGGAATTATATTTTGATTTTGCTGATTATCCGAATACATTGCAGAGAATGAAAAGATTGAAAATGTGGTTTGGACAAGGACGCCATACCAATGTCGAACGTTGAATTATACCCTCACCAAATTGACGCGATCAAGCGTATGCATAACGGATGTATTTTGTGTGGTGGCGTTGGAACTGGAAAGTCTCGAACATCAATTGCATACGCTTACTTGCAAGAGCTTGGTGGAAAACTCAAGGTGAATGGTTGCGGCAATTGGTCCAAGCCAACAATTAAAAAAGATTTGTACATCATAACAACAGCAAAGAAGAGAGACAGCTTGGAATGGGAAGGAGAGTTAGTTCCATTTGGTCTCTCAACAGATCCTGAACTTTCTGCAAGTCATATCAAAGTAATCATAGACAGTTGGAACAATATCCAGAAATACAAAAAGGTCTATAAAGCAATGTTTATATTTGATGAACAGAGAGTTGTTGGAAAAGGAGCGTGGGTGAAAGCGTTCCTCAAAATTGCTCGTGCAAATCATTGGATCCTATTAACTGCAACACCAGGAGATACGTGGGAAGATTATATTCCGGTTTTTATTGCAAATGGATTTTATAGGAACAGGACAGACTTTAATACTCAGCATGTAATTTTCAAACCTTATATGAAATACCCTGTAATTGATCATTATGTCAATCAGACAATTCTGATGAAGCATAGAAGAGACATCATGGTAGTCATGAAGTATGACAAGCAAATTGAAAAAGTTCATCATAGCGTTTTGTGTTCTTATGACAAATTGGCGTACAGAAGAGTATTCAAGGATCGTTGGGATATTTACGATAATTGTCCGATTGAAGAAACCGGAAAGCTTTGTTATTTGTTGAGAAGAATTACGAATGAGGACAATAGTAGAATAGAAGCAGCTCGTAAATTAATGATCGAGAATCCTAAGAGTATTATATTTTACAATTTTTCTCCTGAATTAAAAATTCTGAGAAAGTTAGCTAGTGATCTTGGGTATGACATTGGTGAATGGAATGGAGAAGTTCATTCTCAAGTTCCAACATCTGATCGTTGGGTTTACCTGTGTCAATACACAGCCGCAGCGGAAGGATGGAATAACACTACAACCAACGTCATTATATTTTACTCACAAAACTATTCTTATAAGACAATGACTCAGGCTGCTGGAAGAATCGACCGTCTTAATACTCCATTCAAGGAGCTTCACTATTACCATCTCAAATCTCATTCTCCAATCGACTTAGCAATAAGCAGAGCTTTACAGCAGAAAAAGAATTTCAACGAGAAAACATTTTTGGCTGGAGGTTAATGCCTATGGAATTACACGTAATTCAAGGACATGAGGATTATTGCGTCAGTAAGAAAGGAAATGTTTTTAGAATTACTGATGAAGGTCTTCGTCCTTTGACACCAGATGCTTCAAATGGAACAGCAAGAGTTCGATTGAATGGAAAAACTTTTTCAATTGCAAGACTCGTTGCAGAAGCATTTGTACCAAAATCCAACAAACATCGTAACCTTATATTTCATATTGATGGGGACAAGATGAATAACGATGCTTCAAACCTCTGTTGGATGACTGCAAGTGAAATTCAGATCTGGAGTAATTATATTGTTTCATACAGATTAGAGAAATTACCCCATGGGGTACGCTAGTATTTCTTGCCCTTAGATAGAGAGGGAAGGAACGTCTTTTAGATGATTCCTTCTCCCTTTTTCTTTTGGCCGAAAGAAAGGAGCATTCACCATGAACGAAAACATGTTTCAAAGAAAGATCATTCAGAGACTCAAGGTAGAGTTTCCTGAATGTGTCGTGATGAAGCAGGACCCAACGTACAAACAAGGGATTCCAGATTTAGTTGTTTTTTATCACGACAAGTATGCAATGCTGGAATGTAAGAAATCTGCTAATGCGTCTCACCAGCCTCAGCAGGATTATTATATTTCCAAATTTAACAGCTGGTCTTATGCCTCTTTCATTTACCCTGAAAACGTTGATCAGGTTTTCAAGGAATTGTCGGAGGTATTGGTATGAGTTTTCAGTTTTACAAGCATCCGGAAATTCCTGAAGGATCTCACGCACTCATCAGTCCAAGTCGTCATATTCTCAAAGCTAATTATACAAGAGAGCAGTTTGACAATTATATTGCAGCTTGCTACTCAACTCGTATTGGAACTTCAATTCATGAATTAGCAGCAGAACTGATTAATGCCAAACTCAAGGTGAATAAGTCAGAAGCTGTGAAGATGATTACTCTGAAACTTATTGATGACGGAATTCCGAGAAGAGTATTTAACGCTGAAAATTATGTTGATACGTTTGTTCCTTATGTAAAAGATGCTATCGGTTATGACATGTCAGCGGAACAGATCCTGAAGTATTCAAGGTACGCTTTCGGAACTGCTGATGCAATTAGATACAACGAATCAAAAAAGTATTTAAGAATTCATGATCTGAAAACTGGAAAGATGCCAGCTTCATTGGATCAATTAGTTGCTTATGCAGCTCTGTTCTTTCTTGAATACAAACTTAAGCCTGGCGAAGTGACAACTGAGATTCGTATTTATCAGAACGGTGAGATTGTTACGGGTCTTCCAACAGCACCTGACATTCTTCCGATTATGGATCAGATCCGTTCACTTGACGATTACTTTGCAAAAAATTATGGGGAGGAATAAATTGTGAGTGAGTTAGATTTCAATGCCTTAGATAATACTGACAATTATATTTCTCACCATGGTGTTGCCCATGATGATGATCCGCCTGGAAGAGGATCTGGACGCTATGCATGGGGTGAAGGCGAACGTCAGCATCAGCATGAATGGGGCGTGTATGACAGATACAAGAAGCTCAAAGCATTAGGTATGAAGGATACAGAGATTGCCGAAGCTATGGGCTTTTTTGTTACTGACAAAGACGGTAATCCAATCATCGATTCAACTACTGGAAAGCCAAAAGTCAATGTATCAAAACTCAAGGCGGAAAAGCAGATTGCAACTAATGTTGTAAAGTCTGATAAGAACGCTGAAGTCAACCGCTACCTCAATTCTATTAATCCTGCTACAGGTAAGAACTATACTCCAACTGAAATCGGAAAAATTCTTGGAATTAATGAGTCTACTGTTCGTGGAATGAAGGATAAAGACAAAAATGATACGAACAATAAGACCTTTGAAGTCGCTGATACGCTTGAAAAAGCAGTCAAGGAAAAAGGACTGATTGATGTTGGTCGTGGTACTGAACTTCTGGTTGGAGGAGAAGAAGGCGTTTCTACTGATCGTCTTAAAACTTCTCTCGAAATCCTGAAAAACAAGGGCTACAACGTCTACATTATTCCAATCAAACAGGTTGGTGGTGATGGAGACAATCAGACAAACATCAAAGTTTTGGCTCCTCCTGGAGTTTCGTATAATGACGCATTCAAGGACAGACTGAATATCAAATCTCTCGAAGATTCTTATTCAGCCAAGGATTATATGAACATGATGGGCGGTTCTGATCCTGTTCGTGTCTCTCTCGATAGAGTCAAAGTTCTATTTGATGAAGAAGGCGGCACTGAACGTGATGGAATGGTCCAGCTCCGTGCTGTTAGAGACAAAGACGGTAATTTGGTTCCTGCTTGTCCTGATCTTTCTATTGGCAATGCCAAGTACGCTCAGGTTCGTATTGCTACTGAAGGCGATCATTTTATTAAAGGAATGGCAGTTTACAGTGAAGATCTCCCTAAAGGCGTTGACATTCTTGTAAACTCTAACAAGTCTATCACTAAGGGCAAAGAAGGTGCGCTCAAGGATCTGGCAAAGAACGCTGATGGCACTCTTACAACTAATCCGTTTGGTGCAACTACTATTCAGACTACATTCACCGATCCGAAGACAGGAAAGCAGATGCAGTCAGCAATTAACATTGTTGGGGCTCCGACTCAGGACAATTCTGATGCTCATGTTGAAGGTCGTTGGAGCGATTGGTCAAGGAATCTGCCTTCTCAGTTCTTAGCTAAACAGTCTTATGGACTTGTACAGCAGCAGTTGAAACTCAAGGTGAAAGAGATGGAAGATCAGTACAATGACATCCAGAAACTCAACAACCCTGTAGTAAAACAGAAGATGTTGCTGTCATTTGCTGACGGCTGTGACTCAGCTGCAGTAGAACTCAAGGCGTCTCCGATTGGTGGACAGTCAACTCACGTTCTTCTTCCTGTAAAGTCGCTCAAGGATAATGAAATTTACGCTCCGAACTTTGCAAATGGCACAACAGTTGCTTTGGTTCGGTTTCCTCATGCTGGCCCGTTTGAGATTCCTGTACTCAAGGTGAACAACAATAACAAAGAAGCTAACTCGTTCATGAAGAATGCCAAAGATGCTGTTGGCATTAATGAACACACAGCTTCCAAGTTGTCTGGTGCTGACTTTGATGGCGATACAGCGCTTGTTATTCCAATGACTCGCAAAGATTCTTCTGGTGAGATGGTCAAGGTGACAAATATTAAGTCTGCTCCATCTCTTCCTCATCTTGATGGGTTTAATCCTACAGCTGAGTATGGTGTTGATAATCCAAGAATGCCTACGAAGATCAAGGATGGCAAGAAAGTGCCTGCTTACAAGATTATGTCAGAGTCATACAAACAGAAGCAGATGGGAATTGCTTCAAACTTGATCACTGACATGTATGCAAAGGGATGTGATGATCCAGATGAATTGTCTCGTGCTGTACGCTATTCAATGGTTGTCATTGATGCGACCAAGCATAAGCTGAATTACAAGCAAGCACAAAAAGACTACAACATCAAAGAGCTTCAGCAGAAGTATCAGAAGAAAGCTGATGGTGGTGCTGGTGGTTCTTCTTCGTTGCTGTCACGCTCCGGATCTCCACTTGATGTTCCTGCTCGTCAGGCTGGGTATAAAATTGATCCAGAAACTGGTGAGAAAATTTATCGTGCTCCTACTGTTACTACGAAGACAAAGAGAGAACCTGTTTATGTCAAGGTTACTGCTCCATCTGTATGGAAAGATAACGATGGGAAGCTTCATAAGATCAGTGCCGGTGGGTATTTGAAAGACGCCTCTGGTAATAAGATCATAGAGACCTATGGTGGCAAGATCGTGAGGAGTGCTGATGGGATTAGTACCTATAACCCTGGCACAACCAAAGGGGAGAGGAAACAGAAGTGGGTCAATGGTGAGACTGTTGAGCGTACCACCAAGTCTACCCGTATGGCGGAGGCTAAAGACGCACGTGAACTCCTATCCGAGAACCCTACCAACATAGAGAGGGCCTACGCGGACTATGCCAACCATATGAAGACTATGGGTAATCAGGCTCGTAAGGCCTCTTTGCAGGTCAAGATGCCTAAGGTAGACCCTGTAGCACGTAAGCAGTACTCTACTGAGGTCAAGTCCTTGCAGGAGAAGCTGGTAACAGCCAAGAAGAACTCTGTGCGAGAGAGACAGGCTCAGTTATTGGCCACATCTATCATCAATGCAGAGTGCGACAAGCGTGAAGACATGGATTCTGAAACACGCAGAAAGCTGAAAGGTCAGGCTTTAAAGTCTGCTCGTGAAGCAACTGGTGCTTCAAAGACTCGTGTTAAGTTCACTGAGAAAGAATGGGAAGCTGTAAATCACAATGCTGTTTCTCCTTCGTTCTTAAAGCAGCTTTTGGACAATGCTGACACTGACAATTATACAAAGCTTGCAATGCCAAAGTCTGACACAATTGGAACAGCAAAACGAAATAGAATTCAAGCACTTTACAATGCTGGTTGGACACAAGAAGAAATTGCAAAAGCTGTTGGAATCAGTCAAAGTTCTGTATCATCAATTGTAAGTTAGTGAAAGGAGAAAGTGATGAAGAAAGCAATGCTAATTACAACTGCTGACAATCCTTTTGATCCTTTTACGCAGTTTACTGAATGGTACAATTATGATGTAAATATTAAGGGCTACAATACCTGTGCATACATTGATAAACTGGCCCCCACATCGGATGAGAACCTGACTGATTACGAGAATGGTATTATCATTGATCAGGCAAACAACGAGATACTGGACATCGGGTATGCAGTAGACAGAGACGGTAATACAGTACCCTATCTACCAGTGTTTGAGGGTCAGGCAAATGAATGGTGAATTGAATTAAAGTGTTTTAAACGAATTGAATTGTGCAGTTATCAAGCTGAACTGTTTGATGATGACGTTTGGAGTGCTTCGTTCGTTTTTTAATTGCTTTTCGTTTGCAAATAATTTAATTTTTTCTAAATTTTTTAGATTTTTTCTTCTTTTTCAAATCGTTTTTTTGGCCCCTATTCCTCGCTTGCTGTCGTTTCGACGCCGCTGACACCGGGGAGGGGGTCAATTTCTAGTACTCCCCCTTGCATCGCGCGATGTCCTAGAAAAAACTCCGGAGGAATTATATTTGAAAACTTTCTGAATTTCTTAGCCTGCTTTATAGGGGCACAAGTACTAAATCATGCATCTTCGGAGTGGTGACCCGAAGCTCCTTTCTGTAGATTACTTGATCCTCCTTTCTGATGGCGACTGTAATAAAGGTAATGCATGAACCTGATATTTGTGTCTCTATAAAGTCGGCTAAATCTATACCAAAAAGGAGATCAATCACCATGAAAAAAGAGAAAACGAGTAAAGGAACACCACCTGTACTCAGCTCAACTACACCAGAAGGGATGGAGCAAGAGCTGATTCTGATGGCTTATCAGGCAGCAGGAGAACGAATTGCTAATGGAACTGCCTCTTCGCAGGAGATTGTTCACTTTCTCAAACTTGGATCAAGGAGAGAGCGGCTTGAAGAAGAGAGTTTGCTCAGAGACATTGATCTGAAAGAAGCAAAGAAGGGCGCTATTGATGAATCCGGCAAGATGGAAGAACTGTATCGCAATGCAGTGAACGCTATGAGAACCTATCAAGGCGCTGATGGAGATAAGTCATGAGAACTTACCTCGAACTCATCAACCTTCCAACCTACGAGGAGCGCTTTGAATATTTACGCTGCTATGGAACCCCATCATTAGTTACATTTGGCGAGCATCGTCTCCTTAATCAGATGCTGTATCGCAGTCCGGTATGGAAGAAGATTCGGCAGCAGGTGATTATTAGAGATGAAGGATGTGATCTGGCAATTGACGATCGTCCAATTGATAAAAGAGAAAGAATTATCATTCATCACATCAATCCAATTACAGTCGAGCAGGTAGCAGATAATGATCCGATTGTGTTTGACTTGAACAATCTAATCTGTTGTTCTCATAACACTCACGAAGCAATTCATTACAGCGACAAATCAATTTTAATTCCTTCTAGACCAACTGAACGTAAACAAGGAGATACAAAATTATGGTAAATCAGTTTTCATTTGATTTGGATAATGGATATTTGCAGCATGATAAATTTGGAGCTCATTATTCTAAAAACTGGGATAAAAAAAAACAGGATGACTATAATGCCTGGTATTACAAGACACATAAAGAGAAGTGGAACGGCATAAATCTCTATAAAGCTTCACAAAATAGAAGAAACAAAGATGAAGTAAGACAGTTAAATAAAGATTATGAAGATGATCGATGGTTTGCTGATTCGGCAAAACAAAATGCTGACGCATATGAATATGCTAAAGGAAACAGACTAGAGCGTGAGTATGGATACGAACATGTTGCCAAACCAAACCACGAAACCTTTTCAGAGCATACACGAAACATGAGAGCGTCACAGCATATGCATGAAAATGCTGCTTATGTTGAAAAGTATCGTCTTAAAGAATTGAGTAATCCTAAAACAGCTGGCTATACGTCATCTAGCAATGAATATATTAAGCACATTACGGATAATATTCAGAAAGATCGTTCAAGAGGTATTAACATGGTTCGCTATGATATGCATCTTGCTGCAGAAAAGATCTCTTCCGCTCTGAATAAAATTAAACATATGAAACTCAAGTAAAATCCAAAAAGAAAGGAGGGTTACCATGGCAGATATGAACGGCAGTATTCTGGATTCGATCAAGAAGAATCTTGGTATTGTTCCGGAGTACACAGCCTTCGATGATCAGATTATTCTTGACATTAATGCTGCATTCTCAACTCTCCATCAGCTTGGATTTGGTCCAGACGAAGGATTTGAAATCACCAGCACAGATGAACTCTGGTCTGACATCATTGACGAACCGAGATTTAATTTTGTTAAGTCTTATATCTCTATGAAAGTCAAGGCTATGTTTGATCCACCTTCAAGTTCATATGCAATGGACGCTCTGAATAAGCAGATTGCAGAATATGAGTGGCGGATCAAAGCTGAAATAGAAACAGGAGGAGACGAATGAATAATTACTCATTTGCTCTTGACAGATCATGCGTTTTAATTCATTCAGCTCATTACTCCAAAAACTGGAATAAAGATAAGCAGGATGAGTACAACGCAAAATACTATCAGGAGCATAAAGACAAGTGGGGCGTCAGCGGAGGTTATTCTGAATCTGATAAAGAAGTGAAGTACACCGGACAGATTGGAGATTATGGTGCTGATGATCTTGACAAACTCCAGAAAGAACATGGCGAACTCGGCGATGATCATTGGCTTGGTGACGGTGGAGATGTATCACTTACCACAACAAAAGACGGAACTAAGGTTCTTATGAACGGTGATTCTATCGTTGCCTCCGGTAAAGATTTGGATGGGGTTGATACAAAAGTCTTAAGTAAATATCTCACGGATATTTATGCGCAGGCCGGCGACCATGCTGCAGAGAAGGGTCTCAAGACTGGAACTAAAGAACATGCGGCTTTTTGGAAAGAGTTTGATGCAAAAGTAAATGATCAGCTTAAGGGGCTTATTGCCAAGCAGAAGCAGGCACAGCATGACGACTTTGGAGATTTCTCCGATATGTCTGCTTATCTTGCTCATCACGGAATTTTAGGAATGAGTTGGGGGAAGAAAAACGGTCCGCCCTATCCGCTGTCTCCGAGTGTAAGTGCCTCAGTAAAAAGAAGCGCTGGAAAAGGTGGACTGTTCAGTCATAAGAAAAAAGCTGCAACCAATCACGTAGAAGCAGCTAAACCTCAGCAGGAGCAGCATCAGGAGACTCCGGAAGAGCATAAAGCGAAGAGAGAAGCAGCGGTTCGATCAGGCGATCCGAATCAGATTAGAAAGTACCGTGATGAACTGACAAATGATGAGCTTCAGAAGGCTATTACCAGAGTTGGTCTCAATCGTCAACTTAACGCCATTGATGCTCCACAGTCAGCTTTCGACAAAGTTGACAGTGCAATGAATAAAGTCAATAAAGTTGTAGGATGGGTCGGAACTGGCATCAAGGTGTGGAACACTGCAGCTACTGTTCATAACTCTCTTTCTGATGGTAAGAAATGGAAGAAGATTGACGGTGGTAGTGATAAGAAGAAAGATGACGGTAAGGGACCTACGCCACAGTCTGACGACAGCAATAAAAAGAAAAAGAAATGATCATTTGTTCTTTTTCTCAGCTTCTTTTCTGAATGTACCTATCAGTTTATCTTTTCTTGTTTTGCGGCCGTTTTCGTTTCTGAAAGCATTTTCATCAAAGCCATTCTTCTTTGCAAAAGTTTTAAGAGAGCAATCACTTCTGGTTTTACGAAATCCCATAATCAATTTCCTTTCATATTAATCTCATACACAAATTTTAACTGAAAATTCAATACTGTCAATAGGAGATGGTCGAAATGTTAAGTAACACTGCAACACCGAAATACTACGGCCAGTTCCGTGATCGTGTCATATCCGGAGAGATCCCAGTAAACGAGAAAGTCAATCTGCAAATGCAACGAATTGACCGATTCATTTCCGATCCAAGATATTACTACGACGATCTGGCGGTAGAAGGTTTCTTTAAATTTTGTGAAAACGAAATGACTCTGGTTGATGGATCTGATCTGCATCTTCTCGACTCGTTTAAACTTTGGGCAGAAGATCTGTATGGTTGGTATGAGTTCGTAGAACGCACAGTCTGGAATCCTAATGGTAGAGGTGAAGGGAAAGGTTGCTATGAGCGAAAAAAGATCAAGAAACGTCTCATCAACAAGCAGTTCTTGATTGTAGGACGTGGTGCAGCAAAGTCTCTGTATGACACTCTGATTCAGGCGTATGTGGAAAATGTTGACGTTACCACAACTCAGCAACTTATAACTGCTCCTACAATGAAGCAAGGAGAAGAGATTTTAAATCCGTATCGAACAGCCATTGCCAGAGCAAGAGGACCGCTGTTCAAGTTCTTGACAGAAGGATCCATTCAAAATACAACCGGATCCAAGATGAATCGACAGAAGCTTTGCCCTACAAAGAAGGGCGTTGAAAACTTCTTGACAAACTCTTTGGTTGAGATTCGTCCTATGACTGTAGACAAGCTTCAAGGACGAAGAGATAAAGTTGCTACTGTTGATGAATGGTTGTCTTGTGATATTAGAGAGGATCCGATCAATGCTATTGAGCAGGGGTCTGCTAAGATAGACGATTACATCATTGTCTGTACTTCTTCAGAAGGAGTTATACGGAATGGAGTAGGCGACACTATCAAGATGGAGCTGGACGACATTCTTAAAGGGAAATACATCAACGATCATGTATCAATCTGGTGGTACAGACTCGATGATGTAACAGAAGTGAGCAATCCATACATGTGGCTCAAGGCAAATCCGAACATTGGAAAGACTGTCTCCTATGAAACGTACCAGCGTGACGTAGAGAAAGCAGAAGCAGCTCCAGCATCAAGGAACGATATTCTGGCAAAGAGATTTGGAATTCCAATGGAAGGGCAGACATATTTCTTCCGGTACGAAGAAATACTTCCTCATCATCACCAAGATTTTACAGGAATGCAGTGCGCGATGGGAGCCGATCTATCTCAAGGTGGCGACTTCTGTTCATTCGTATTCTTGTTCCCTCTTCATGATGGTCGTTTTGGCGTTAAGACTATCAATTACATTTCTGAATACACTCTCTTCAAACTTCCAACAGCAATGAGGCTTAAATACGACGAATTTATCAAGGAAGGTTCTTTGGTTGTATTACCTGGAACAATTCTTGATATCAATAGCGTGTATGACGATTTGGATAATTACATTCAGCAGAACGAATATGACGTTTCTGCTTTTGGATATGATCCATACAATGCCAAGGAGTTTGTAAACAGATGGTGTACAGAGAATTCTTCGTTTGGAGTTGAGAAAGTCATTCAGGGCGCAAAGACAGAATCAGTACCCCTTACTGAGCTGAAGAAACTGGCAGAAGAAAGAGCACTTGTATTTGATCAACAGTTGTATTCCTACACAATGGGTAACTCAATTGTAATCGAGGATACAAACGGAAATAAGAAATTAATGAAGAAGAGTTATGAAGCAAAAATTGATGCGGTTGCTGCAACGATGGATGCTTTTGTAGCTTACAAAATTAACAAAGACAATTTTGACTGATTGTAATCAGGAGGTATTCAATGCCATCAATAATGCAAAGGTTCCGATCTGGATGGAACGCCTTTCTGGGGAGAGATCCCACCAAGATTTCAACCAATGACCTTGGTTACGGATATACATACAGACCGGATCGTATGCACTACACCAGAGGAAACTATAAAAGTGTAGTTGCATCAGCCTATAATCGAATTGCTGTAGATGTCTCTCAGATTCATTTCGAGCATGCAAGATTGGATGCTGATGGAAACTTCTCAGAGACAATGGATACTGATTTGAATAACTGTCTCACAGTTGAAGCGAATGTTGATCAGACTGGTCGTGCAATGATTCAGGACCTGGTTGAGTCAATGTTCGATGAGGGTGTTGTAGCAGTTGTTCCGACAGATACTGATGTAGATCCTTATACTGGTTCGTTCAAGATTTATGAACTGCGTGTTGGAAAGATTCTTGAATGGTATCCGACATCTGTCAAAGTTCATCTCTACAATGAAGCCAGAGGAATCTATCAGGACATCATCGTTCCAAAGTCTACAGTAGCAATCATTGAAAATCCTTTCTATTCGGTTATGAATGAACCGAACTCAACTCTTCAGCGTCTTCTTCGTACAATCAGCAGACTTGATGCCATCAATGACCAGACTGGTAGCGGCAAGCTGGATCTCATTATTCAGTTACCTTATTTAATCAAGACGGATCAGAAGAAGCGTGAAGCAGAGAAGAGACGAAAAGATCTGGAAGATCAGCTTGCAGATTCCAAGTATGGTGTTGGTTACATTGATGGAACGGAACATGTAACGCAGCTCAATCGCTCTCTTGATAATAATTTGTGGCAGCAGGTGAAAGACTTGTCCGCTGAGCTGTTCAACAAATTGGGATTGACACAGGGAGTACTGGATGGAACTGCAGATGAAGCAACAATGATCAATTATCATGAGAAGACCATTGCTCCAATCTGTCAAGCTATTGTGGATGAGTTCAAGCGTAAGTTCTTATCCAAAACAGCACGGACACAGAGACAGTCGATCGTGTTCTTCCGCGACCCATTCAAACTTGTGCCTGTAAGTCAGCTGGCTGATATTGCTGATAAATTCAGACGTAATGAGATTATGACGTCGAATGAACTCAGATCTGAAATCGGCTTGAAGCCTTCTGACGCTGGTCAGGCAAACACATTACGCAATCCAAATCTTAATGCTTCCGATGCTGAACTTGAGCAAATGGGTGGAATTGATCCGAATGCTCAAAATGATCCAGATTACGGAAGTGTAGAAGAAGCAATTCAAAAACTTTCAAATGACGAAACAACTTAATAAAGGAGGTAAGTCTAATGCCTAAGAAGTATGACTTTGCAGGCTGGGCTACCAAGAACAACATTCGCTGCTCTGATGGTCGAACCATTCGTGCAGGTGCTTTTGCTGCGCAAGACGGAACTCAGGTTCCGCTTGTTTGGATGCATAACCATAATGATGTGAGCGAAGTTCTTGGTCATGCCGATCTGGAGAATCGTCCAGAAGGTGTGTACGCCTACTGCTCGTTTAATGGCACTGAGGCAGCTCAGAATGCCAAGGAACTTGTCAGGCATGGTGACGTCTGCGCACTGTCCATTTGGGCAAATCAGCTTAAGCAGGACGGTGGAGATGTTCTTCATGGAGAGATCAAGGAAGTGTCTCTTGTCCTTGCCGGAGCAAACAGAGGGGCTGTAATTGACTCTGTCATGGTTCACGGTGAACTGTCTGACGAAGAGGCAGAAATGAGATTTGTTGGCTATGGCGATCTTGAACTCTCCCATGCTGACAGCGAAGGAGACGATATGACAGACAATAAGAACGATCAGAATCAGAATGGTTCTGAAAAGACCGTCGGCGATGTTTATGAGGCAATGACTGACGATCAGAAGAAGGTAGTAGCAATCATCGCAGCTCAGGTAGCAAAGGACACTGAGGACAAGCTGAAGGGAACATCTGACACAGACAAGGCAGATGACGACAGTGAACCCAATAAGTCCACAAACGATGACGATTCCGATAAGGAGGGAAAAGAATTGAAGCACAATGTATTTGAGGGTTCTACCCCTCAGAATGTACTGTCTCACGATGACATGAAGCAGATCTTTGCTGATGCAAAGAGAATGGGCTCTCTGAAGGCTGCAGTTGAGGAGAGCATGGAGAGCGGAGCACTTGCACACGCTGATGTTCCAACTACTGGAATGACTGCTGCGAGCGGATCTCAGAATTATGGCTTTAATGATCCTGAGTTCCTGTTTCCGGATGCGAAGACGATCAACACGACTCCCGATTTCATTAAGAGAGATACGGACTGGGTTGATGAAGTTATCGCTGGTACCCATCACACTCCTTTTAGCCGTGTAAAGTCTATCTTTGCTGACATCACGGAGGATCAGGCTCGTGCAAAGGGTTACATCAAGGGCAAGCTGAAGAAGGAAGAGGTGTTCAGCCTTCTGAAGAGAACTACTGACCCTCAGACTATCTACAAGAAGCAGAAGCTTGATAAGGACGACATTGATGATATCACTGATTTCAACGTAGTAGCTTGGATCAAGGGAGAGATGCAGATGATGCTCCGTGAGGAGACTGCTCGTGCAATCCTGATTGGTGATGGCCGTCTGACTTCTGATGATGACAAGATCAAGGAAGATCACATCCGTCCTGTATTCAACGATGCTGACCTGTTCACTGTCAAGGTAGCTGTAGAAGTTCCTGCAAATGCTACCGACGATGTAAAGGCAAAGGCTCTGATGAAAGCTGCAATCAAGTCTCGCAAGCTGTATAAGGGTTCCGGCAATCCTACGTTCTATTCCACCGAGGATGAGCTGACCAACATGCTGCTGATCGAGAATGGCATCGGCGAGAGAATGTACAAGTCTGAGGCTGAGGTTGCAACTGCAATCCGTGCAAAGAAGATTACGACGGTTGAGCCGATGGAAGGTCTGCAGATTGAGATTGACGAGGGTGGATCCGGCAAGAAGAAGTACAACGTAGCTGGTACGCTTGTCAACCTTGCTGATTACAACGTAGGCACGAACGGCGGTGCAAAGACTGATTTCTTCGATGACTTTGATATCGACTACAACCAGTACAAGTATCTGTATGAGACTCGTATGTCCGGTGCTCTGATCAAGCCGTTCTCTGCAATCACCTTCTACTACAAGGAGGCTGCAGTAAGCTCCAATACTGGAAGCAAGGACTGATTGAACTGGAGGACTAGAGAATGAAATGGTTCGGTCAGATCGCTTTTAGTAATCAGGTGGAAACAGAACCTGGTGTCTACGAAGACAATGATCCGATTCTGAGAGATTATTATGGAGATGTGATTAAAAATTACAAAAGGGATAGTTCAGCATCTACCTCAAATCCAGATATCTCTATTTCAAATCAGCTGTCAGTGGTCGCCGATCCATTTCTTTTAAATAGTTTCCACGAAATTTTGTACGTGACCTTTATGGGAACAAAGTGGAGTGTGAGTTCTGTTGACATTCAGTATCCGAGAATGGTTATTGACTTTGGAAATAAATATGGGGAGGACACAGAATGAAGTCCAGGGTAGAGTTACAAGAAAAACTGGAATCTATTCTCGGTTCCGAGCATGTATATTTCCAGCCACCATCAAATATCAAGATGGTTTATCCAGCAATCGTATATGAATTGTCAGGAGAACTTGCTACCAAAGCAAACAATAACCGATACATAGTCTACAACAAGTACACAGTCACTCACATTTACAAGAGCATTCGTAATGAGCTGAAAGCAGCCATTATGGATGCTTTTGTTTTTGGTGAATATGACCGCCGTCTGATTGTAGATGGATTGTATCAAGACGTTTACACCATTTATTGGTGAGAAAGTGAGGAATACCAATGGCAAGACTTACGTGGGATGGCGTTGGTGAGAAGAAGTTTGAAACTGGTACAGACCATGGCGTTCTGTATCCTCAGGTAAAGGGTGCATATCCGAAGGGTGTTGCTTGGAACGGTCTTACGGCTGTCACTGAGTCCCCTTCTGGAGCAGATGAGAATGCGTTCTATGCAGATAATATCAAGTATGGCTCGCTGAGAGGCGCTGAGGACTTCGGTGGCACGATCGAGTGCTACATGTTTCCGGATGAGTGGGCTCAGTGTGACGGCTCTGTAGAGGCTACTACAGGCGTTATTCTCGGTCAGCAGAAGAGACTTCCTTTCGGCCTGGTATACAGATCTCTGATTGGTAATGATGCAGATGGTATTAATCATGGCTATAAGCTTCACCTGATCTACAATGCAACTGTATCTCCGTCTGAGAGAGCATATGAGACTGTTAATGACTCTCCGGAAGGAATCACCTTCTCCTATGAGTTCACTACCACTCCTATCAACGTTTCTTCCGTGGAGAACGCTAAGCCGGTTGCTTGCATCACTATCGATTCCACCCTGGTTGATGCAACAAAACTGAAGGCGCTTGAGGATAAGCTGTTCGGTACTGATGATGGAGCTTCTGGAACTCCGAAGGGAACCGACCCCACGCTTCCTCTTCCGGATGAAGTAATCGCGCTTCTGAAGAAGTGATCGGAGGAAAGGCCACGGTAGCTAGCCATAGCGGAGCCCGTTAAGCATTCTCAAAATGAATGAAAAGCCATAAACCTCCATGCGATTTGGGCCTTTGACCAGCACAGCTCCACGATCAGGAGAACTGTTCGTGTCTTAGGCCCGCTTTTTATTTATCAAGGAGAATTATGAAGTACAAGGTTTTAGAAGGCGGATTTGAGCCAAGGAGAGCTCATTTCGATGATGCTGGCATTGACTTCAGATCACCCGAAACTTTCACACTTGGTCCTGCAGGATCTGATAATGATTCATACGTGGTAGATCTCAAAGTTTCCGTTGAAATCCCGATTGGCTATTTTGGAAAAATGGAATCTAAGTCTGGTTTGATGGTGAACCATGGGGTTTGCTGTTGTGGTGGCGTTATTGATTCTGGATTCAGAGGAACGATTAAGGTTCGCATGATTAATCACAGTCATGAACCGTACACGTTCGAGCGTGGAGATAAAGTCGTTCAGATGGTTGTACAGCCTGTGCTGCTCTGCACTCTGGACAAGGTAGATGAATTAGACCCGTCTGATAGTGGACGGAACGATAGCGGTTGGGGATCGACCGGTAAGTAACATTACAAACGAAAAGGAGAAAATCACTATGTATAAAGTTCATGAGAAGTATACCGATTATGATGGAAACGAAAGAGTAGAAGATTTCTACTTCAATTTAACCAAGGCTGAAATCACAGATATGGAGTTGACAACTGAGGGTGGTATGTCTGCAATGCTGAATCGGATCATTGCAGCAAAGGATACCTCTAAGCTCATCGCTGTGTTTAAGGATCTCATTCTGAAGTCTTATGGTCAGAAGTCTGCTGATGGCAGAAGGTTTATCAAGAGCAAAGAACTGACCAAGGAATTCACTGAGACTCCTGCATACTCTCAGATCTATCTCAGACTGGCAACTGATGACAAGGCTGCAACTGAGTTTGTCAATAATGTCATTCCGAGAGATCTGCAGAATGAAGTAAAGAAGGCACAGGGAAGTGTTATTCCTGGCGACTTCAATAAGTAATTAATCGAGGAGAGAAGAGAATGCTTGAGATTCATATCAACGGAAGAGAGATGTGGAATTCCGAAAAAGAAGAGTTCGTCAATACAAAAGGTATTACACTTCGACTTGAGCATTCTCTGATCTCTATTTCCAAATGGGAAGCGAAATACAAAAGACCATTCCTTTCAGACGGACCGAAAGGCTTGGAAGAACTATATGACTACATCACCTTCATGTCTCTGGATAAAAAAATTGACAGGACAGAATTGGAAGGTATTACCGAAGAAGATTACAAGAAAATTCTTGAATACATAAACGATCCAATGACTGCAACAAAGATCACTCACAATGGACAGAAGAGAACTGGCAGCAATCATGTTCTAACAAGCGAAGAAATCTATTATGACATGACCGCTCTGAATATTCCGTTTGAGTGCGAGAAGTGGCATTTGAACAGACTGCTCACATTGATCCAGGTTGCAAGTCTCAAGAACGAGCCTCCGAAGAAGATGAGCAAGAGTGAGATCTATAGACAGAATGCTGAGTTGAACAGAGCAAGAAGAGCACAGCATCATAGTAAGGGGTGATTCTCAAAATGGCTAGGGCAGTAACAATCAGAGTCAGTCAGAAGGGAGACTTCAAGAAAACATTCAAGTTTCTCAAAGCTATGAGAGAGAAGCACTTCCTGAAAAAATTGGACAAGTATGGCCAGATGGGTGTGGATGCCTTATCTGCTGCTACTCCAAAGAGAACAGGACTCACTGCAAATTCATGGACGTATGAAATTAACGATGACGGCCAGACACTCACAATCACATGGAACAACACGAATGTTCAGAAGGGTTATTACAATGTAGCTCTCATGATCCAGTATGGCCATGGCACCGGAACAGGTGGCTGGGTCGAAGGCATTGACTACATCAACCCAGCTCTGCAACCTGTGTTCGATAAAATGCTTGGAAGTATATGGGAAGAGATTAAAGAGAGCTAACCTAAAATCATTTGCAGACCAAGTAATGCAAAAATTACCAAACACACAACGACTAATCCGATATACTCTAAGCGTTTTTGCTTTGCTTCATAGGCCGTTTTCTCTAGTTCGACTTCATTCTCAGCTCTTTTGATATCTGCTTCATTCGTTATTGTCTGGTGAATGTTAACATTTCTGGTGTTTGAATCGTCTATTAAAATTTTAGTTCCGCAATAAGTACAGAAACACGATGTGGTTCCTTCTTTCACATCAATAGAAGCACCACATTTTGGACAAGTCATAGGAATCATTTTAACCATATCAAGCTCCTTTCAATAGGAACAACATACAACTAAAAATTATACATCGACAGGAGGAATCATTCAATGAGTGAAGTTGATGAACGTGTTGTCCAAATGAAATTCGACAATGCTCAATTTGAAGCAGGCGTTCAGCAGACCCTCCAGTCTTTGAATAAGCTGAACGATTCAATTGAGAAAAACACTAAGGCAAATAGTGGAAAGTCGCTGACCGGATTAACTGATGCTGTTGACGGACTGAAATCACACTTTGCAAACGTTGAGACCAGTGTCAAGAGTCTCACGTCAACATTTAGTCCTCTTGGCATCGCTGGCAAAGCAGCAGTTGAGAATATTACAAACAAGCTTACGGATCTTACGCTGAATTGTGCAAAGACTCTTACTGGCATCACTTCTATGCAGGAGGGCTTCAGTAAGTTCAGTGACAAGTCAATGGCGGTATCGACTCTGATGACCGCTACTGGGGCTTCGATGGACCAGGTGTCTAAAGCAATGGACAATCTGAACTGGTTCACTGATGAGACATCTTACAACTTTACAGATATGATCGACACCATGAGCAAATTCTCTGCTTCTGGTGTTAAAGATCTTGGAAAACTGACAAAGACTGTAGAGGGTATTGCTCTTTGGGGAGCTAAAGCTGGTGCAAACTCACAGACTGTATCAAGAGCAATGTACCAGTTATCTCAGGCTGTAGGCCGAGGATATATCACTTACCAGGATTGGTTGCAGTCTGCTGTTAATACTAATATGGCTACTTCTGAAATTAAGAAGCAGCTTCTTGAAGCTGGTGGTGCTGCAGCAAAGTCCGCTGGAGCGTATCAGGACTTTAATGATTCTCTAAAAAAAGGTTGGCTTACTATTGATGTCTTTAACAAAGTAATGGATCAGTACACCGAAGGTATTGATCAGGCCAACTATAAAAACGGAGAATTCATCAATTCTCAGAACGGTGCTGCAAATGCAACAACTAAATTCTCTGAAGCTGCATTTAGAAACGCTCAGGAATGTAAAACATGGGCCGATGTTATTAACGCTGTTCAGGACGCTGTTTCTACAAGCTGGGGACAGACATACGAATACATCTTTGGCAATTACATTGAGTCAAAGAAATTCTTTACAGCTCTTGGTAATTTAGCTATTGATGTAGCTTCTAGAATAAGTGAGGCAAGAAATCAGATCTTTTCCGACTGGAACGATAATGGTGGAAGAGAAGCTCTTATTAAATCTCTTGTAAACACAATCAATGCTTTATATAGAGTTATTGACCCAATTGTTGAAGCGTTTGGAGAAGTATTTGGAGAAATAAACGGAAAGAATCTTGCTGGAGCCACAACTTCGTTGGAGAAATTTACTCAGTCGTTATTGCTTTCAAGAGAAGCAATGATAAATATTAAATCAACGTTTATTGATATTTTCTCCGTACTCAAGTCTATAATGCAAATTGTTAAGCCATTTGTAGGTTACATAGCTTCGTTTATGCTATTATCTACAATTCTTACTTCTATTCGTTCAATCATGAGTGGAGGATTGGGACTCGGATTAGTTCTCAACATTCTCAAAATAATTGTTTCTCTTGGAATCATGAAAAAGTTAAAATCTGGTTCTAAGGTATTAACGGTTGTAACTGGAATATTAAAACTTATTGCTGGAGCTATTTTAACAATAGTTGCTGCGGTTGTAAAATTATTCAAGACAATTTCTAGTTCAGGAATTGTAAAGAAATTACAGTCTGCGTTGAAAATCGTACAGTCATTAGGCCTGAGCGCAATTTCAAAAATTACTCAAGGAATTACAAAACTTTGGTCTTTTATTAAGTCTCTTAATATTGATGAAAAACTGCAAACTTTAGGAGAAATAGTAAAAGACGTTGGTGCTGTTATTCTTGAGGTTTTATGGAAAGTTTTCGATTTTCTTACTGGCGGAACTAAACTTACCGTTCAGGCTGCAGAAATAGGTAAATCGTTTGATAAGGTTGGAGATTCTGCTAAGGCAATTATCAGTCCAATAACTATTCTTAAAGATACTATAAAAGGATTTATCGATCTGATCAAAGGAAATAAAAAAGATACAGACGAAATTACTAAAAACATAGATTCTGCTAAAAAATCTTTGGACACTGTAAACTCTACCGTTAATGATGTAAAGAATACAACTGACGGAGCAGTTGGAAGTGTTAAAGGACTTTCTTCGTTGCTGAACGGTTTTTCTTCAGCTCTCTCAAGATGGATTGAAGGAATTAAAAACGGAAACAGTGCTTTTTCGCTTTTTAGCAATTTGATTAAGAAAGTCGCTCCAGCGTTATCAAGCATTAATTGGGACAAAATATTAGCAATTGCAACTATTATTTTATACGCAATTGCTATTAAAAATCTTAGTAAATCAGTTGACGTTTTGTCAGGAACTGTCGGAAAATTGATAGGTTTCTTTACAAGTTTGCGAACAGCAGCGGTAAATATGATGGGTTCTATAAGTGGAGCATTCGGATCATTAAAGATGCTCTTTGACACGATGAATAAAAACTATAAAGTCGGTTGGTTTAAAAATATAGCTATTGGCGTTGGAATACTTGCTGCGTCCTTAATAGCTCTTGGATTTGTTCCGTGGCAGAATTTGTTGCAAGGATCAATTGCAATTACAGCACTTGCAACAGCAGTAATTTTGCTTGTGTCGAGACTTGCTAAAATTAGTGTACTTATTGATCCTGCTAAATTATATGCTCTTTCCGTAACATTATTGTCAATTTCTGGTTTACTTGTAACAATGTCTGTCACAATTGGACTTATTGCTCTTGTTACAAATCATGTTATCTCTACAAGTCAGTCATGGCAAGAAGCACTTGTAAGAATAGTAGCTCCATTAGCTGTGTTCGCAACAGAGATTGCAGCAATCATTGGCATATTGACAGTATTGAGTCATTTCTCCCCGGCTCTTATTAAACTCGGAGCTGGCATCGCAGCAGTTGCTGGTGGAATTCTTGCATTTTCGGTGGCTCTTGTTTCATTACAATTTGCTTTGCTTGCAATAAAAGTATTAGCTGCTCAAATTATTGCAGATATTATGCTATTAGCCAAAGCTATTACATCATTTGCAAAAGCAAAAATAGATCCAGAGAAAATAGCTAGTGTTACGCTTGCAATATTAGTTCTCACTGTAGCTGGAGTTGGCTTTTATGCTATTCTTGAAAAATTGAAGGAAGTAACAACAGAGGCTGCAAAGGCTGCAGCTCTTTTTGCTGCATCAATGCTAATTTTAGCTGTTACTTGCAAAACGCTTAGCACTATAACATCAATGTCAGAAGATAGTATGACAAGTATGGCTTTGATCATGGGGGTTTTCTTCGGGTCAATAGCTTTATTAGCAACCCCAATAATTCAAAAAGGTCTTGAAAATCTTAAAGGCGTTGGAAAAGCTGCTTTAGCTCTTTCCGCATCAATGCTTATTCTTGCTGGTGCAGTGGCAGTTCTTGGAAGCATTGACGGAACAACGCTAACAAAAGGCATTCTTGCAATGTCAATAGCTATGATAACGCTCGGCGGAGCTCTTGCCATTATCAAGTCTCAAACTGGAGATCTATCAAAAGCTGTAGCTGTTATTCTTGCGTTCACGTTTGCTATGTACGCACTCGTTCCTGTAATAGCATTATTTGGTGCGACTTGGCAAGTTGCTGCACCTGGTGTTCTTATGGTTTCCGCTATGATGCTTGCACTTGCCAAATCATGTCAGATGCTAGATAAAGTTAATGCAAAGAAAATAATTGCAATGGTTGCAACGATGGGCGTTGCTCTGCTTGGATTGTTGTATGTATTTGAAAGCTTATCTGAAATCGATAGTACTCAGTTGATTGCTATTGCTGGGTCTTTAGCTATTGCTATTGTTTCCATCGGAGCATCTGTAGCAATCATGAGCAAGTCGATGAGCACATTAAATCCTGCAAGTCTTATTTCAACAATTGCAGTCATTGGTACTCTCACATTGGCGTCTGGAGTACTCGCTGAAGCGGCACAAAAATTGGCGAACGTTCCATATCAGAATATCTTATCATTTGCTGCAGTCCTTGGAGTATTCGGCGCTGCAGCGGCTGCTATAATCGTCGTTATTTCACAGTTTAGTGGTGGCTTACTTGTAGCTTCTCCAGCGTTATTGGCATTTGCTGCTGTTCTTGCTAGCGCCGGCATTGCTTTTGTCGGATTTGGTGCTGGATCAGTGTTATTCGGTAAAGCTGTAGAAATAATCACCTCAGCTATTACAGCATTTATTCCATCACTTGAACAGTTTATTACGTTTATAGCAAGCCTTAGTGGTCAGGCTGTAGATATTTTACAAGTAGCTGGGTCTTTAGCTGTTCTCGGAGTCGCTCTTGTTCCTCTTGGTGTTGGAATGACTGTCGCGGCAACTGGAGCTAGTCTTCTCAGTGGAGCAGTAATTATTGGCGCAGTTGCTCTTACAAGTTTTGGAAATGCTGCTAATCTTGCCATTCCTGGGATTTCTGGATTGCTTGGAGTGTTTGAACAGCTCATTACATTCTGTGCTGAGATGGGCGCACAAGTAGTTACTCTTCTCAAAATGGCAGGAGTAATTGCAGTTCTTGGGGCAGCATTTATACCGTTCGGAGCTGGCTCTGTTGTAGCGGCTGCTGGACTGGCAGTTTTAACGGCAGCACTGTACGCATTCTCAGCTGCTATTACAGCATTCTCATCAGCAGCAATTACATTTTCTGCTGCAGTTGATAGAGTAACCGTAAGCATTTCCAAATTTAAGGCATCAGTACTTGGTATAAAAACCACCATTACAGAACTGAATGGAAGTGCTAAAACTTGGGGGTCTCATCTCGGTTCAAATTTTGCGAAAGGTATGTCTTCCAGCGATAAAGAAGTAGCAGCTGGTGCAAATTCAATCGCTAAAACTGTTTGGAGATATTTGCATTTCTCTAATGGACCGGAAGAAGGTGCAATTGCTGGAAATTCAATATGGACTTATGGATCGCATCTTTTGAACATGTTTGGCGATGGTATTCTTAATGGTGATAAATCTACGCTTAATGCTGGTCTAAATGGAATAGCAGATTATGTTGCTTCTTTTAAAGATGTCTTTGCAAATAAAGGTACTGAGCTTGCAGAATCATTCGGTTCCTCACTTACAAGTGGTATTGCTTCTGCGTTGAGTTGGGCAAGCGATAAATTTGGTAATCTTCCTGTAATCGGAAAAGGAATTACTAAGGCCTATAACAATGTAAAGAAGTCACAGAGTAAGAGTGAAAAGCAGAATAAGTTCAAGAAGAATCAGAAGAACAATGCATCAAATAATGAATACGTTAAGAGTCATGGTGGAGCTTCTGGTAAGAAAACCGATATTAACAATGATTTGGATATTGCAAATATCGATGATTTCTTGACGAATCAGGATGACCTTAACAAGGCTCTTGGCAACTCAACCGATTCTCTTAACACTAATACTGGCGCTCTTTCGGATAATTCTAAAGGAAGTGGAAGCGCTTCTAAATCAACAGAAGATCTCGCTGAAAAGCAAAAAGTCCTCGCCAAATACACTAAGTACGCTACTCAGACAATGGATACGTACATGAAAGCATTTGGTATGGCTTTCTCTGCGGCAAACAGTACGGATCTTATTTCTAATACCAAAGAAGCATTTGGTGAATTAGCAGAGTATATCTATCAGGAGACGCAGAAGAATTCTGATGCTACAACGGATGCAACTCAGACAGCAGAAGAGCGTGCTCAAGCTGTTATGAAGGCATTCAATGAAGCATTTGAGTCTATCAGAGATTCTGCAAAGAGTTCTCTTGATATGTTCTCTAGTTTCGATAAAAAGATTTCTGAAAAGATTACTCCAAAAGAGATGCTTGCCAATTTCGAGTCACAAGAAAAAGGCATCACTCAATTCTATAACAATCTTGGAATCCTTGCAGCCAAAGGGTTTAATACAGGGATGGTCAAGTCTCTGATGGACGAAGGCCCTTCTGCATATGCAAAGGTGTCTGGTTTGCTTGAGGCTACTGGAGAAGAGATTGACAAATTAAATGAGAAGTGGAATAGCAAAGAGTCTATTGCCAGCAAAGCTGCGGCTACTGCTATGACTGCTCTTATGACTTCCATGCAGATTACCAAACTGAAAACTCTGGATGCTCAGAGGAAGAAGTCTGTTGATACTGCAAACGAGTCGCTTAATAAATACAAAGAAGCGATCAAGTCAGCTCAAGAAGCCAATCTTGATATGGAGGCCACTCTCAAAATAGTTCAGGATCAGGCAGCTGATACTGGTAAGACTATTGAAGAGTCTGGTCCTACTGCTGATTTGATCACTTCATACAATGACTTGCAGAAGGCTATGACTGATGCCGGACTGAGTAATGAAGATCTTCAGACTGCAATGATGGATGATAGCGGCTTCAAGTTCACTGAGAACGCTATGCTGTCACTTATTCAGAAGACCGCAGACCTTCAGGCGACTATTGCAAAGTTTGAAGATGTTGGGACACAGCTGCATGATACAGTAAAGAGTCAAATTAGTTCTTCTCTTGGATATTTCGATGAGTGGTCAGCTAAGTATGAGATGACTGCTGATCAAATGATGAAGAATCTTGAGTCAAATCTTCAGGGACTTACGAAGTATAATGACAACATTCAGACTATTATTAAAAACGGTGGCCAGGAAATTGTCAATCTTCTTGGAGATAAATTGACTCCTGAATATGCAAACGCAATGGCTCAAATGTCAAATGACATGCTTGCCAGAGCCACTTATATCGTGAAAAAAATCAATGCTATGCCGGAAACATACGCAAATCAGGCGCAGCAGACATGGTTCCAGTACGGTCAGATTGGTGGCATGGGCTATCAGACAGCATTGTCACAGTTAGCTCAGGACCAGGCGCTCATGGCTCAGGCAACCAATATTGGTACAAACGTAGCTCAGGGCGCTGTAAATGGTATGACTCAGTCTACATCTGCTGTTGCAGCTGCTGGTCAGCAAGTTGGTCAGGCTGCAATCAACGGTGTGGCTACTGGTGCTCAGACACATTCACCTTCTGTTGCTACTACAACCATGGGTCAGAATATTGACCAAGGTCTTATTAACGGTGTAAATGCTCTCTCTGAGGCTGTTGTGTCGGCTTGTAGAGCTGTTGGTGTCAGAGCAGTTAATGGCATGCAGTCTGGCATTCTGATGACGAAATACGCCCTTCTAGGTACCGTAAACACTCTGATACAGCAGATCATTACAACGTTTAGAAATGGTTTGAATGCAGATATCTTCTCGGTTATTGGTATGCAAATCTGCAATGGTTTGATCAACGGCATCAATGCAGGACGGTCTGGAGTTATTAACGCTGCTGTTGATACGGCTACAAAGGCTTATGCAGCTGCTTGTGAAGCTCTTGACATTGGTTCTCCTTCCAGAAAGATGTATTGGGTAGGAAAAATGTTCGATGCTGGCTTTACAAATGGTATTAGACATGGATCCGAAGAAATGCAGCATACTGTAAGAGAGAACATGGAAACAGCTGTTCAAACTGCAGTCGACCTGATGAACAATACCGGAGAGATGCAGCCTACGATTCGTCCGGTTGTAGATCTCAGCGATGCTCAAAATGGATCAAGATTGTTGTCTTCTATGTTCAACGACATTGGACCAATGAGAGTGAATACTGGTGTTGGTCAGATCACAACTCCTACAGATCGAATGAATGCAGCTATTGCTGGCATGAATTCTGGTAACTCTGTAACGAACGGAGACACTGTTCTGAATATTTATGCAACTCCTGGACAGAATACGAAGGAGCTTGCTGATATTGTAATTAAGAGATTAAATAACGAGTATGCTCGTAGAAAGGCGGCATGGACATGATCAATCCTCCTAATCATTTTATTATGTTCGACGGGCAGAACCTCGCAGATTGGGGGCTTCATATTTCTGGTGACAAAACTTTCGGCGCTCCTGAAAGGGATGTTGATGAAATTGAGGTGCCAGGAAGAGATGGAGCTCTCACTTTTGATAATGGACGATTTAAGAATTACGATCTTGAGTATGACGGTGGAATAGTCGGTGACGACGAAGTTGATTGCGAATACAAGTTCAGAAAACTCAGATCGTATCTCTGTTCTCGTAAAGGATATAAGAGATTGGAAGACACTTATCATCCAGACGAGTTCAGATTAGCAAAGTTTGTGGATGGATTAGATCCGGATATGCCAACGCTTCAAGGCGGAACATTCACTCTCAAGTTTAACTGTAAACCACAGAGATTCTTGAGAACTGGAGAAGAGCCGATTGTGCTGACAGAGTCCGGATCTATTTTTAATTTCACAGACTTTGAAACCAAACCGTTAATACGCTGTTATGGGAGCGGTGAATTCTATATTGGAGATTATGGAGCAAAGGTAACAATGCCTTCTACAGTCTCTTATGTAGACATTGACTCTGACATGCAAGATTGTTACAACGAGGCACTGAATTGCAATGACAGTGTGGTGCTTACCAAAAACGTATTTCCGATCTTCGAGTCTGGAGAGAATAAAATCAAGATCGGAGAAGGAATTACACAACTTTACATTATTCCGAGGTGGTATATCATATGAGCGTTCCAAGACTTTATCCTGCGAATGAGGCAGCGAAAGAAAACGCTTTTCAGTCTCTTGGTATTGGCGCCTTGGGAGACGCTATTTCTTGTACCGTGACTGAAGAACGTAATGGTGAGTTTGAACTTGAAATGGAATATCCGGTTGATGGTGTCCGTTTCAAAGATCTGGAAAACGATCGACTCATCATGGCAAAAGCTTCAGAGCGCGGTAATGAACAAATTTTCAGAATCTACAAAATCGAGAAGCCTATTGATGGGAAGGTGACCGTTAATGCAGAACACATCAGTTACCTTCTCAACAAGGCTACTTGCTTACCGTTTGAGGCAACCAGTGCAAATCAGGCTTTTGAAAAAATCAAGGAGAATTTGATCTGGCAGCCGGATAATGCAAATTTCCCTAAATTTCCTTTTGATTTCTTTACAGACAATAGTACAACTGGAGATATTAAGATTGAAACTCCAAAGGCAATTAGAACTGTCCTTGGTGGAGAAGATCAAAGTATTCTGGATGTTTGTAAAGGAGAATATGAATTTGACAACTTTACTGTAAAACTCTGGAAAGAACGTGGACATGACTCAAACGTCTATCTGCGGTATGGAAAGAATATTACAGATTTAACCGCTACTGATGATATTTCTAATGTCTATACTGGTATCGTACCATATTGGAAAGGAAATCTTACTAGAAAGACCAAAGACGAAGAAGGCAATGATACAACCGAATCATACGAGACTATTGTGTATGTTGACGGAAAGGTTCTATGGTCTGACGAGAGTAAGAATTTCGGTTATCCAATGGCGGTACCGGTTGATATGTCAAGTGATATTGAAGTAAAAGATGATACAACCGACAAAGATAATCCTATTTATGCAACTGAGGACGATGTAAGAAAACTTCTTCAAACTCAAGCAGAGTCATATCTGAAAAATAACAAAGGTTGGGAGCCTTCCAACAATATTGAAGTGTCATTTACTCAACTCTGGCAAACAGAAGAGTATAAAGACTTTGCTGCATTGCAGAGAGTTGGAATGTGCGATAAGGTCCATGTCATTTATCCGAAGTTGAACATTACAACTGAGATGGAAGTAACAAAAACAGTCTTCAACGTTCTTCTGGACCGTTATGACAAGATGGAACTTGGAGAACCGAAATCTTCTATGTCTTCAAGTGTTGTCTCTAACCAGATTAAAGCTGATAACGATTTGAAAAATCTAGCTGATAAAACCCAGTCAGATTTGAAGAGAGCAGCTCAAGAAGCAACAGACATGATCAATGGAAAAATCAACAATCTTGCTGGTGCGCATGAAGCTTATGTTGTCTTCAATCGAAATGCTAAGGGTGGAATCAATGAGATTCTCATAATGGATAATCCTGACAAGACAAAAGCAGTAAATGTCTGGAGATGGAATGGTGGCGGATTAGGCCATTCGCATTCTGGATACAATGGACCGTTTGATGATGTGGCAATTACACAGGACGGTAAGATCAATGCTAATTACATTACAACCGGTGTACTGACAGCCATCTTATTCCGAACCGCATCTGCTGGAAAACGAATTGTTATAACGGATGGAGATGCAACCGTTTGTGGATATCAGGACGATACTCTCAGATCTGTTATTGACATGGTAAATGAGAGTGGAGACATGCTGATTGACTCAGCGAATAAGCTGGTAATCAGAGCTCCTTCTGTATGGGTTGAATCTGCTTCTCATGGAGACGCTGGATCTACTGTTACACAGGCGATGACTGGTAATCTGCAGGTAACGAGTTATGTTGGTAAATACGGCTCTTGGGAGCCAGATGGATCAGATCACTCGCAAGAAGTTCAGGAAGTAGATTTCTCTCTGTTCTCACAATATGACGTGTACTGCATGTTACCTGTCAAATTAAAAAATCACTATGTCAATTTGAAAGTCATCAATGGCATGATTACCACTACAAGTACATCCGCAACAAGCTGGTATTAAAGGAGGACTGCTCGAATGATTATAGACAGATATGGAACTGTTATGGACTCTTTTAGCCAGTCGTATGGTGAGATTGTCCATGATGGTAATTTTGCAATTTGTCTGAGATACGAGAATGAAGAAGATGTCCAGAAGAAACGTACAATTCTCTCATTGAAGAACGAATTGCGGCTTACAGATTATCAGGCAATCAAGTTTGCTGAAGGACAGCTGACTGAGAATGAGTATGCTCCAATGAAACAGAAGAGACAAGAACTCAGAGACAAGATCAATGAGATTGAGCCTACCATTACAAAGCCGACCATTACAGAAGAGAATATGAAAGCAGCTGAATATGTTGCTGTGAATTCAAGTTCTCTGAATGAGATGATGACTGAAGTAAACGATCTCCAGACTGCATTTACACTGTCAACTCTTGGAAAAGGCCTTACCGATGCAAGAATTCAGCAAATGAAGGATGAATATTGGGAAGAGCACGACATTCAGACCAAGGTTGATAGGATCCATTCTCTTCAGAAAGAAATTAATGACAAACTGGAATTCATTAAGAAGGGAGAGAAGAAAGAATGATTGAGCAAGCGTACAATCTGAATTTAATTCCTGACGGAGTTCCGGTTATTGTCAAAGTCTCACAGGCCGACGCAAATACTAGAACTCTGAAGTTCAATCTTTACAATGGCTCTGAGCTCTATCAGATCCCATCAGGTACAACTGTGGAAGTTGTAGGAACAAAGGATGACAGCAAATTCTTTGTATACTACTGCGCATTTGAAGGGTCCGTCGTAAAGGCTAAAGTCGTTCAGCAGATGACATCCAGAAAAGGCGACGTTACTTGTAAGCTGAGACTCACTCAGAATGATGGTGTAGATGTTCTTGGAACCGCTTCGTTCATCATGAGAGTTGATCGCTCTGCATTGCCTGATGATTCGGATCTTTCTGACACTGATGTTCCTATGATTGAGCAGGTGCTGACTCTCGCACCTCAGGTTGAGGCTTGGGCTACTGCAACTGAAGAGAATGCTCAAAATGCTGATACTTCAGCCAAGAATGCTAAGACCTCTGAGACTAATGCTTCTGCATCACAGAAAGCAGCGAAAACTTCAGAAACAAACGCTAAGACCTCTGAGACTAATGCAAAAAATTCTGAAACGAAATCTGCAACTA
>ERZ808246.150-NODE-150-length-58436-cov-6.416471_pt1 | contig 58436 bp, 49 predicted proteins | sample MGYA00521083_ERZ808246 | MGnify/ENA primary metagenome ERZ808246 (study PRJEB31516, sample SAMN03275577) | gut metagenome | biome: mammalia-associated habitat; material: feces | host: Papio cynocephalus | place: Kenya | collected 2012-07-07 ... | reverse complement strand
AGAAGGAGTTACCCTTATTCTGTATAGAAGGAGTTACCCTTATTCTGTATAGAAGCGGTTTCCCTTATTCCGTATAGAAGGAGTTACCCTTATTCTGTATAGAAGGAGTTACCCTTATTCCGTATAGAAGGAGTTACCCTATTCCGTATAGAAAGAGTTTTCTTATTCTCTAAAATACGATAAGTGTCTTTTGGCAGACAAGGGAAACTGCTCCGCCCCCGGAGGGGGAGGCGGGGGAGGGGAAGAAAAAAGATCTATGAATAACATTGATTAAGTAAATATTAGATTTTGTAGAATAAATACTGTCGGGACATTATGGGGATTTCTCTGTGTCCCGACTTTTGGTATCTTAAGTAACTAATCAGAATTAATTTAATATAAACGACAATAGAGACAATAGAAGACAATGTTGTCTATTGTTGTCTCTATTGTCGTTTATATATTTCATTTGATTTATAAATTTATTTTTGAACATTTACTTATAATTATATTTTATGAAGAAGATAAAATTTCTTATTACTATTGCGGTATTTATGCTTGTTTCCCTTGTAGCAAAGGCGACAGAGAAGGCAAGACTGTGGGACTGCTACGAGATTGCCATGAAGTGCAAAACCGACAAGAACCCGTTTACTGAAGTTTCTCTGACGGCAACTTTTACTAATTCCGATACGGGAAAGAAAATAACGGTAGACGGCTTCTACGATGGCGACGACACTTTCCGCATCCGTTTCATGCCGATGGAACCCGGAACATGGACCTATACCACCGCCTCGACGGAAAGACAACTCTCCGGCAAGAGCGGAATGATAGAGTGCGTAGCTGAAGGGAAAGACTGTCATGGAATGGTAATGACCGGCAACGACATGAATTTTGTCTATGCCGACAGTACGGCATATTATCCGCTCGGCACTACTTCCTATGCCTGGATGCATGCCGACAAACAACGGCAGGAGGAGACATACAGGAGTCTGGCGGATGCCGGATTCAACAAACTGCGTTTTTGCGTCTTCCCTAACGAGAGCGTTACGGAAGATCCTGAACTCTTCCCCTTTGAGATTTTGTCGAAGGGAAAGCATGCCGACAGCAAATATAAGGGATACAACAAGTATGAATGGGACTTCTCGCACTTTAATCCCAAGTTCTTCCGGCATCTCGACGACTGCGTGAGACGACTCGGCGAAATTGGCGTACAGGCAGACCTCATCCTCTTTCATCCTTACGATATGGGGCGCTGGGGCTTCGACCGCATGACGATGGAGCAGAACAAGAGGTATCTGAAATATGTAATGGCAAGGCTCGGCGCATACAGCAATATATGGTGGTCGCTTGCAAACGAGTGGGACTTGGTGAAGGCTCGTACCTACGATGACTGGATAACGCTCTCCACTTTCGTCCACAACAACGACCCCTACCGCCATCTCTGTTCTATCCACGGCGGAACGGCAAAGTATATCAATTATACTCTGCCGTGCTTCACCCATGTCAGCATACAAGACCAAGGTCCGCTCGTTGCCTTTGAAGGTCCGGCAACAATTCGCAATATCTACGGCAAACCGGTTATCTTCGATGAGGTATGCTACGAAGGCGACCATGAGGCTCGCTGGGCACAGCTTAGCGGCGAGGAGATGCTGGAGCGGATATGGACGGGACTCATCGGCGGTGCATACGTTACCCACGGAGAATGTTTCTGTACTACACCAAACTACTATACCGGCTATGCCTTCCTCGCCACAGGAGGAAAATTCAAGGGCACGTCTCCGGCAAGGGTGAAATTCACTCTCTCGTTGCTCAACTCCCTGTCTGCCCCGTTGAGGCTTGCCGACCAGAGTTGGGATCCCTATACGGCGAGTGGCGGCAAGGGCGTCTATCTGCGCTATTTCGGCAAGGACATGCCAGGGGAATGGACTTTCGAATTGCCGGTGCGCAACGGCAGGTTTGGCAGACTGCAGGAGGGCATGAAGTTTAAGGTTGACATTATCGACACTTGGAACATGACCGTTACTCCTTGTCCTGAGACTTTCATCCTAAAGGCAAAAAACAAATACCGCATGGTTGATGTCGACGGCAGCAGCGTAAAGCTTCCGTCAAAACCATATCTGCTGCTACGGATAACGGAGTTGCAGAAATAAAAAAAATTCGAACTGTACGGTTGGAAATGATAGTTCTTATTATCAATAAATGATGTTCAAGGTAGTAGGTGCGGTGTCTCACCGCACAGTAGCAAGTACATTATGACTATTTAGAGTTGATAAAATGCTTGATAACATTCCTTATTGTGCGGTGAGACACCGCACCTACTATGATTTCAAACCGTACAGGTTGAAAAATGTTTTGGAGAACATAATAAACAAGCATCACCTGACCAATAGTAGGTGCACCTTTGGTGCAAGTATGTTGCACCAAAGGTGCAGCATAGAAACACCGATGCTAAATGACTAAACTTTCTCTAATTTATCTTCCCCTCCCCCGCCTTCCAGGGGCGGAGCAGTTACCCAATAACATCTGTAGTTAGATTTTTTTTAGCAAACAAAATGTGGAACAGATTATATGTTAGCAACAAATAGTATGTTAGCAACAAACGTATTAGCAGCTACATGTGGCTTATAAGGAAACTGCTCCGCCCCCGGAGGGGGAGGCGGGGGAGGGGAAGATATAAATCCGAAACTTGAATAAATTATAGATATAGTGACGTAAGTCATAGTCTGATTATACAGGATGGTATCAAACTTTTATTATAATTTTCAGTAAATGAAATGTGAAGATTACAAGTTTGGTCGAAGAAAAAAACATTATCTTAATATATGTAAAAACATTACCTTTTTAACTATAATTTAATTTTTGATTAATTACGAAAAACCAAGATTGTGTATTTTTGTCGACAAATAATAATAAACGCAACATTTTAAGGCTATTAATAACATTAAGCCGGTAAATCCGGCAGAGAGATATTTAGGATAATAAGATAACACTGTTTATGAGAAAGGTTACGAAATTTGGTTTTCTTACTGGGAATGGTAAGAACTTATGTGCTATTATTTTACTTGCAGGCACATTATTTACTGCCAATTGCAGTATCGCCAGTGCCAAGTATGACAACAGCAATGCAGAGAACTCTTTGACAGGCATCAACGATCTTGTAGGCATTGACCCCTCGGCAGATATCTGTACTACAGGAATGCCTACCGACGACAATTCAAAAATCTTCTGTTTTTATAATGCAGCAACCAACAGGTTTCTCAGCATCGGTGGATTATGGGGCACCCATGCCTCAATCGACACTACGCCATACGGAATTTGGTTTGAGAAAACATCAACCGATGGAGCCTATAGCTTGAGAAACAAAGTCAACGGGTCTGGAACAGGAACCTACATTGGAATAAACAAAGGAGATCTGCATATGGATACAGGTTCTGGCGGTACCCAAAGTACACCATTCAGCTTTGAAAAAGCCGAAGGATATACGGAGACTAACAAAGTATACAGAATAAAAAACGGTACAAGCTACATCACGTTATTTCCAGACAATTCCGAAAAATACTGTAATATAGCCGGTGCATATTCTACGACTGATGCGAATTATAAAAATCAGGTATGGAAAATCCTCTCCAAGGCAGAATACTACGAACTGTTTCTAAGTAATCCGGCAAATATGTCGGCACCATTAGATGCGTCATTCCTTATTTCTTCACCAGGATTCAGGGTAAACGATACAGATAATCAGTATTGGACCATAAACAATTCAGAGGCAGAAGGTAAACTGTTCTTCGGCGACAACTCTATGTATTGCAGCTACAATAAAAGAGGTAATAGTGGGAAAGGGCATTTTACTAATTATAGTGGACCCCATCAGAAGGTTTATGGCAAATATTTCTACTGCTACTCAAAAGGAGCACGAAACTTCACGTTATACCAGGATGTGAAAATACACAAGGCAGGATGGTATGTACTGCGCTGCAATGGTTTCTCCACCGCAAATGCCGATGCAATAGCGGCAAAGCAGACTGGAGCAAAACCGCTCGCCTTCCTCTTTGTCGCCACTCTTGACAAAAACAACAGTGCCGATACGAAAACGGCATCGGCATCATCTCTCGCACTGATGACACAGACTGATGCCAACACGCTGATAACAAACAACGATGGCTCTGGCGCCGGACAGGCTTTCTTTAACGGAAAATATGAAAACCAGGTACAGATGTGTATCGATACCGATGCCGACGGAAATCCCGTCAGCAAGGAACATCCTGTCACAATACGCATAGGATTCTATGTAGAGAAAGGCACCGACAATCCTTCTGACGACGAGATAACGGCTGTAGACAACTTCAAGCTGCTGTATGCCGGACCACGCCGTAACCCGGAGCTTATTCTTGATGAGGATAATACTCATCTGAGCTATCTTACCCTCGCCACCGATGAGTATAAGAACTCCATACTGCATCTAAAGCGCACGCTTAACCCGAATATGTGGAATTCCATCATACTGCCCGTCAACCTTACCGCCGGACAGCTGAAGCGTACCTTCGGCGACAACGTGAAGATTGCAAAACTTGCAAATCTTACCGACCACAGCGTGCAGTTCACTACCATTGAAACTGACAATGATGATTCCACTGCACTTGAAGCCTTTTCGCCATATATCATCTTTCCACCGGTGACTGAGACTATATCGCCAAGCTATACGGCAGAGAAATTCTATACCGCAGAGGGTGATGACAACTCAGAGTGGCTCGGTGAGAACCTTGAGAAATCTACTGACGAGAACAACAAGTTCTCGCTCACTATTCCTGCTAACCACTACGACATTACGATGGTTACCTTCGACAGAGACAAATTCAACGAATATGTGAATACTGACGGTAAGACCGACTGGGTGTCAAAAACAAGATTCACAGCCGACGGAAATGGCCACATGGAATGTCTCGGAACGATGGCTAAGACATACGATGAGAATGGTATCATCGAAGGTAGGGACAACCTCAACGGCGACTACTTTATGTATAAGGGCAAGTTGATACAGGTGCCGAGTGGTAATATGGAAGATGGCACACCGTATGAATATGGACTGAAAGCCTTTCGCTGCTGGTTTGAACTTACCGGAAAGGACAATGTCGAAGGCGGCAAGCCAAATGCGATGTCGCTATATATCGACGGTATAGAAGACAACACCACTGGTATTGAGGATATCCATACGGTAGAAATTCCATGTTCGTTCAAACGTGGCATCGACGCCGTGTTCAACATGAACGGACAGAAGATTCGCAACGGGCATGACACCACGGGACTTGCCAAAGGACTGTATGTCGTAAACGGAAAAAAAATTGTTGTCAGATAAATATACAACCGCAGGCTTTGCGGTTATGAGAGTTATAAAGATTATTGCATATTTAGGATAATAGAGATATGAACAGAAAAGAATATGTAAAGCCGTTATCACAGGTCGTAGAACTTGAAAATCTGTGCGACAGCGGAATAATGACGGCAAGTGTGTATAAAGGCAGCCTGAAAGGTGAGAATATCAGCAGATTTGATGTGATAGAAGAGACACAGACGAAAGCGGACAAGGATTATTCCACCTTATGGGGGAAAAATAATAAAGACAACTGGGGAGATGATTAATACTGTATTAATGGTAGCAAACATTTATTCTTCATAGAGGAAATATGCCATTTCGTATTCCGTATTGACAAAAAAACTGTTATTTACGCTACGTTATGAAAATAAAAGCGTAACTTTGCCCGATAAAATTGTATTTATTTACTTTATAAGCTAAACAAACAGTAATGAGGAAAAGAAACTTAACCGTATTGTTCGCCATTGCCGCCCTTACGGCAAGCGCACAGTCAAAGCTCGACCAGGAGAGCCTCTGGCGTCTGCAAGACCTGAGAGAGCAGGTGGAAACAAAAGCACAAAATAAAGGCGTAAGCGCAAAATCCATGGAGGCGCAGCAGAATATCGAAGTTTTCGTGAAGATGAACGATGGCGTCAATGCTGCGGAACTCTCCGGCAAGGGTTTCGATGTTGAGGCTCAGCGTGGAGAGTTCGCCGTAGTGTCTCTGCCGGTGAGCCGCATCATGGACCTCAACGACGTGGCAGATGTAAAGTCGATGAGCTACGGAAGAAAAGTGCAGCTCCGCCTCACTGAAGCCAACAAGCAGACGGGCGTTGACGAGGTGCACAGCGGAGTGGGTGCAAATAAGACACCATTTACAGGCAAAGGCGTGATTATCGGCGATATCGATATGGGCTTCGAGCCAAACCACCTGATGTTTCTCGACAAAGACGGGAAGTCGAGATTTAAATACTACACTGCCAACAACATGGTTTACAACACGCCGGAGCAGATAGCGGCATATACCACCGACAGCAGTGATGATACCCACGCAACCCACGTGATGGGCATTGCCGGAGGAAACTACGAGAGCGAAAGCTACAGCATCTCGGGCGTTGCCACGGAGGCTGACCTTGCCGGGGCATCCATAGAAGGATATGACACGGAGATTATGAAGGGGATTGAGGATTTCGTGGCATACGCCAAGGAGCAGAACAAACCTCTCGTAATCAACATGTCGCTCGGCGACAACTGCGGTCCGCATGACGACAGCGACGACCTGTCGCAGTATATCAACAAGGTAATCGACGACAAGGCTGCCGTAATCTGTATGGCTTCGGGCAACGAGGGAACAAACCCTATCGTGCAGCGCAAGACCTTCAATTCGGCAACCGACGAGCTTAGGGCTAACCTCCTCTGCGTACACCAGTATTATGGCTACTCGTATGAGTCGCCGAGCGTATATTTCAAGTCAGAGAAGCCTTTCTCATTCTCGCTCGTAATCTATGATAACCTGTCGAAGAAAATAATAAAGCAGTATGACCCTATCACCGGACCTACGATAAAGAACTATCAGTCTACTGGAGAGAAAGCTGACCCGGATTACTCTCAGTATTTCTCGGGAACCATTCGTGTCAGTGCCGACAACGTGAAGGACAGAGGTTACTACTATCTGCAGATTGCTTCGCAGAGATTTCAGCGCAAGAACAGCAACGTTACCATCGGATACATCGTTACCGGCGAAGAGGGACAGTCTGTCGTTGCCTATGCCGACGACGCAACATATCTCGTAGACAGCTTCACTCCGTCAGCTTACGCCTTTCCTGAATATACTGCTGCCAAGGACGTTACTTTCGACGGAACCGTAAGCAACATGGCAGCCGGAACGAAGGCAATCATCGTGGGCTCTTACAACAGCCGCGACAAGGGTAAATACAGCAACAACAAGTCGTATTCCCTTTACGGCTTTGGAGAGACAAATGTCCTTGGCGACGTATCGTCGTTCACGAGCTGGGGAACAGTCGACGGCGTTTCCATTCCGGATATAGCAGCCCCGGGCTGCTCGGTAGAGTCTGCCATCAGCACATACTATCAGAAAGCTAAGCGCGAGGCGTATACCAAGGGAGTATATTACAACGGCAAGACATATTACTGGTCTGTAGAGATTGGTACATCCATGGCTGCTCCTTACATGGCTGGTGTGGCTGCCCTCTGGCTTGAGGCTGACCCTACGCTTACTAACGAGGATATCAAGAAGATTGCCAAGGAGACGGCTATCAGCGATGAGTATGTAAAGAACACCAAGTATCCTGTGCAGTTCGGTGCCGGCAAGATTGATGCCTACAACGGACTGAAATATGTTCTCGACCATAAGACAACGGCTCTGAAGAGCGTGGATGCCGACAAGGACATGATGTTCCGCCAGACGGGCGACAACACCTACGAGGCTTATGTTGCCGGAGAGACGGCAATTACCGTTCGCTTGTTTGACATGAGCGGCAGTTTGGTAAGGGAGAGTCGTTCTGCTGGTAGCACGACAAGCTTCTCTGTTGCCGGCATGCCTAAGGGCATTTATGCCGTTGAGCTTTGTGGAGCGAAGACGAGTCATAAGATTAAGATTGCAGTGAAGTAAAACGTTACTTGCAGTATATATAAAATACAGTAGTCCCCGGAATGAACCATATCATTCCGGGGATTGCTGTTTTTTTCAAAAAGCCCCAATCGCATTCATAAGTAAATGTTCAAAAATAAATTTATAAATCAAATGAAATATATAAACGACAATAGAGACAACAATAGACAACATTGTCTTCTATTGTCTCTATTGTCGTTTATATTAAATTAATTCTGATTAGTTACTTATAATATACATTATATCATTCTATGAATAATGCAGAATATATTCTTTTACTGCTGACGTTTCAGTGCAAACTGTGCCGTCTGTATCATTGAGAACACGTAGTGCTGCAGGGGCTTGAAGGCTGCACTCATGGTAGTCTCCTTCAGACTGCCGTCTGGATTTATAAGATAGCAGAAACTCTTCTGCATCTTAGGGTTATACACGTATACCATCTTCTGGTTGCGCGCAATAACCTGGTTGTCGGCAGAATAGAACACCATCGGGCGCGGCGTCTTCAGAATGTTCTGTCCGAAGCCGTCATACTCGTAGCTCATGTTGAGCAGGGAGAGCAGCGTGGGCATAACGTCTACCTGCGTGGCAAGTCCGTCGTAGTGTTTTGCCGGGATGCCAGGACCGAACATGATGAGCGGAATATGGTTGTAGGATTCCGGTGCCTCCGTCGTTGCCTTACCCACGAGCTTACCGTGGTCTGCCATGATAACAAAGATGGTATTTTTAAACCATGGCTCCTTTTCCGCCTTCTTCAGAAAATCCCCTATCGACCAGTCGGCATACTCCACAATCTGCGTCTCCGGCTCCTTGGTCTTCGGTTTGAAGAACGACGGAATGACATACGGCGGATGGTTGCTGATGGTAAGTATGGTGGCAAAGAAAGGTTTTCTTTTTGCTGCGCATATATTTATCTTGTTCAGGGCATAGCCAAAGAGGAAATGGTCGGAAACGCCAAAGCTGTTCACCACCTCGTCTTTTGGATAGTCCTCCTGAGAGTAGATATCGTCATATCCGTTGGTGGTGAAGAAAGCCTTCATGTTGTCATACTGCGCCTCGTGGGTCATGAAAAACATGTTGTGGTAGCCGTAACTTTTCAGCACGGTAGGGATACCCGTGCGGTGTGGCGTAACCGTTCCCTTCATCAAATTGCGGAACATAAGAGCCGGGAAGGAATAGAGCGATGCCGTCATGCCGTGGTTGGTGTGGATGCCGGCACTATAGTAGTGGGTGAAGGCAAGCGAGTGGTTGTAGAGCGAGTCGAGGGTTGGAGTGAGGTGCTGCTCCTGACCGAAGGTGGAGAGGAAGTTTGCCGACATCGACTCCATGAGTATCACCACCACATTGCGCTTCTGCGGTTCTCCCGTGGTTGTTATCATGCGGCGCATCACGTGCATGCTGTCCACCGCTCCACTGATGCCAAGCGACTGCCGAGCTGCCGTTATCGCCTTGCCGTAAGGCATGAGATGCAGTTCGCTATTCTCCTTGCGCATGTCGTCGAGCGCACTGGTAAGGAGGTTGAATGCCGGGTTGATGCCGAGCTGGTTGAGAAAAGGATCATCGCAGTAATAAGCCTGACTAATCTTTATAGGGTTATAGCCCGTTCTGCCGCGGATGCCGAAGAGACAGAGGAGCGAGAGGGCGACGGCAATAATGAAGCGGCATGCCATGGGGAGGATAAAGCGGTCGTCTTTTCTACTGTCGTCAATCAAGCGGTCGAAGTAGCGGCGCAGGAAGACAAGTACTGTGATGTATCCGGCGGTGATTATGAAATACAGGGCGATGTGCAGGATATACGACTTTTCCTGAAACACCATTCCCGCCGTTGTCGTGGCATAGCCGAACCATTCGAAGATGGAGGAGTTTATATTCTTGAAGAAGTATTTAAAATACGGAGTGTTTGCCGATGATGCCATAAACACAATGGCATAAAAGACAAAGAACCACCAGTTTGCCGCCTTCCGCACCACCTTGCCGGTATATCCTAAGGCTGCGGCAATGAGCGTGACGGCAAGTGGAATGATCATCACGTAGCATGCCGTGACGTTGTCGAACCACACGCCCTTCAAAAAGGCAGTGGCAACGCTCGCACCTTTGTCGGTTATCATACTGTGGAGACACAGAAGCTCGATGAGTCTGAATACAGTTAGTACTAACAGTGAAACGGCATGCACGGAAAGTAGCCATGCCATGGAAAGAAGGAATTTTCTGTTTCGAAACATTTTTATTGTATTATTTTTATCTATAGCTTTTTTATAAATTGGGTGGAAATCTTTATGTTTCTTCATTGCAAAGATACAGTTTCGTTAGTGACAATACAAAAAGTCGAACTAAAAAGTGTGGTATTTCGCAAAAAGTCGAACTAAAAAGTGTGGTATTCCACAAAAAGTCGAACTAAAAAGTGTTGCCAATGATGATGCCCGTTATTCTCTTGTCTGACAGGAGAGAAGTGGGAGGCGCCAAATATAGAGAGCTTTTTGCACTTATTCCTTGCCGTATTAGCATTTTATATCCAAAATAAGGTGGAAAAGCAGTTATTTCAACGTAATAAATGTTGAATAAAGGCAAAAATATGTATCTTTGCATGGCATTATGCCAAGTAGGACGGCATTCTTGCGGAAAGGAATCATACTCTTTAAACAAAAGCATGAAGATTGTCATAGCAGAACAATATAGGAAATATACGGATTTCATAAAAACCATACCGTCGATGTTCGACAGCGGTAGTGTGGAGGTGCTAAAGGACAAACGCAACAGCGTAATACGTCTGCAGCACGACGGACTGACGTTTATCGCCAAGCGCTACAAGCGTGTTAATTGGATTCAGAGCATCATATATACCCACTTCCGCCGTACCAAGGCAAAAAGGGCATACCTCTTTGCCGACGAGTTCCGTAAGCGCGGTGTCAATTCGCCGCGTGCTGTGGCTTATATGGAGGAGTATGAGCGCAGACGGTTTACCGTGGGATATTTTGTCTATGAAGAGAGTAAGGGACGGGAAGTGTTTCAGGAACTCGTGAAGAAACAAGATTTTGACCACGAACTTGCAGATGCCGTAATCGACTATATCGTTTTCATGCACAGTCGCGGAGTGCTCCACGGCGATCTCAATTCCGCAAATTTCCTTTATACCAAGGATGCAGACGGCAGGTATCACTTCGACATGATTGACACCAACCGCTCACATTTTTGCGACGGCTGGCCTACCGACAAACAATGTCTGGAGAACCTGAAGCGCTTTACCCACCGCCGCGACCTCTACGAATATGTAGTTAGAGGATATGCCCAGCGCAGAGGGTGGAACGAGGAAGAAACGGTGATGAAGGCCGTGGAACTGCTCGACAGGTTTGAGAATAGGAAGAAGATACGGCTGTAAACGCATACCATATTTTTCCTAAAATACAGTTCGGGTAGTTCAACTCTCTTTGAGTCAATTACTTTTTTTCAATACCGAGTATATCAAGATAATAATTGATATAGTCATCCACTGTTTTGTCCCAATTGAATTTAGCGGCACGCTCTTTCAGCTTTTCGCCCTTTCCTACAGGGTCTGAACTGAAATCAGCCAATCCTTTTTCAACCTTCTTCGCCATATCGGAAGGAGTAAGGCTGTCGAAATAATATTCCAACTTTCCTCCAACTTCAGGAAGAGACGTAAGACGCGTTATAAACGACGGCTTACCGAAACACATTGCCTCAACGACAGGAAGTCCGAAGCCTTCGCTCAATGAAGGGAACATCATTGCCTTGCTGCGGCTCAAGAGGGCAGCTTTCTGGCCGGTACTTACCTTACCGACAAATATAACATTCTTTATGCCCTTGCTCTTTACGAGATTGTTCAGAAATTCCACATATTTCTTGCCTGCAGAACCGGCAATGACAAGTGTTTCACCGGGAAGGTATTTCATCATCTGCACAAGCAGATGTACATTCTTCTTCCTTGACCATCGCGATATATGGAAGAGGAAACTCTTTGGAAGGTTCATTCCTGAAAGGATGTTGTCGTATTCATCTTGAGACTTCGTATTCAGGTTTGTTACTCCGTTGTATATAACTCTACCGGGTTTGTTCCCAAGTCTGAAATTAGCCTCGACATCGTTTTTCGTGAAATTTGATATATATCCATAATGTGTTGCCCTATTCAATCTACGGCTTGTCAGCCATAGTTTCTTGCTCTTGTGTAGCGTTCCAATCTCATTATGAAGAAAGTTCACGTCGTGGACGGTCATTAACTGTAGCGGGGCAAGCTTTACACGAAACTTCAGGAACTGATTGGTCCAATGAAGCAAATCGAAATGCGGAAGCACCAGTTTCTTTATATTATGCAACAGAGGAAAATTAATCAGTGTGCGCATGTTGCTACCTATGCTCACATATTTAACATCATCGCCATAGGCACCTATCTGACATGGCTTTACGATAAAATATAGTTGTATTCCATATTTCTCCTTCAGTTCAGGAGCTCTTTTGCTAAGGCGTTTTGCTATGCTGTTTTCAAATTCGCCCAATCCTGTATTGAATAGATGCGAATTTGTCATCGACACGGCAATTCTTATTTCCTTTGTTTTTGTAGTCATATTATTTTTGCAGAATATATTTTATTTGTCTAAATCATCATCCTTTATCCTTATTCTTCCGTCGTAGGTAAGGAGCGTGTCTCTCGTGTATTTGTATTCGGGCGAGGCAATCGACTGCGTCTCGTCGTAGCGGTTTGACTCCACATCCATTATTCCGCACATTAGTTCGTAGACGAGGTCGTTGGTGAAATATGCGTGGCGGTGCATCTTCAGTGTATCTGATACTTGCGGATGATGCCTTTGGTATTCGTCCGACAGGTATATCCACATCGGTATCCTGACCATCTTGAAGCCGAGGAAACGCGGCGAGCGACGCATGTCGGGGATGCCGCCGTGGTCGGAGAAGTATACCATTGCCTGCAGGTTGAGCCTCTGTTTTGCCTTCTCGAAAAACTGCTGCAACACGTGGTCGGTGAAGTGTATGGAGTTGCGGTAGCACTCCACGTCGTCGCCTTGATGCAGATGGTTTTCCTGGGCGTAGCTCTCCGGATAGCGGTTGATGTAATTGAAGTGGCTGCCCTTGAGATGGAGCACCACAAGATTGTTTTTCGTAGGGTCTACATCGTCGAGAAAATCGATTAGCGAAGTGTCGAACTGCTGCACGCCGCCCACCTTCTTTACCCACGTTGCCGTGTCAGACGTGTTGGCAACGAGAGTTACCGAAGTGTCGTTAATGCCGATGTAGCTCTGGTTGCTGAACCAACGTATGGTGTATCCCGCTTTCCTTGCAATATCCACAATGGAACACGAGTCGCTGAAGTCTTTGTTGTTATACTGGTTGCGCTCCGTGAGTACACGCTCCAACGACGGCACTGTCTGCATGGCGCACGAGTAGGCATTCCTGAAAAACATGAAATGCTCCTCGTCTTTCTTCATCTTGCTCTCCCACGGCGTGGTCTCGAACGGCTGTTCCGTGAATGCGCTCATATAGTCGCGACAAGCCGATTCGCCGATTACCATTATAATAGTATGTGGCTTTTCTTTTTCTGCTGATGATGAAGAAGATTCGCTGTCGGCAACCTTGTCTTTCATTGAAACTCTCAGGTCGGCAAGTCGCTGCTCCATTCCCGTGCGGTAGCGGCGCAGACTGCGGTTATAATTCCTCACGTCGATATACAGGTTTACCACTCCGCAGCGCACAAAGAGTCCGTGGTGCGGCTTCCATATATATATGGAGAAATATATGAACAATGCTGCAACCAAAATAATCTGCCACCATTGCATGCCCTCAACGGCTGGGGTATAATTGGCAGCAATGCTTACTGTAAACACGAGAACAATGGCTACGAGAGCCAATGCTGATTTGAATATGCCGAACGACTTGACAAACTCCACCGCTTCGCTGAAATACGTGTTGAGCAGTGGCGCCATGCCGGCGTCGTCGATACATACCTTGTATGTGGCATAATACGCTATCTCGGCAAGCGGAATAATAATGAGCACCGCTTCGATGATGCCGACAACAGTCATTGCCGCTACTGGAGAAACCGGCGACAGTAATGTGTGGAGAGCTGTGAGCCAACCGAAGAGGTATATGCCGAAGGCAATGTCCATGTGGTTGTCGTAGTCGGGCGACGAAGACCGGTGAGTCTTGTCATACAGTATGTTGTATGTTAATATCCATAATAGCGAAGCAGACATTGCCGCTATTACGGAGAGCCTTAATTCGTATACTCCGGAAAAACATATCGGCAATACCGCTTGGATTGAGGCAATGAGATAACGGCGGAACTGCTGTCCGATGGAGTTTCTCGCAAGTCCCATATTATATCTCCGGAATATGCCATAGCCTATTCCAAAAAGTGTTATTGCGATAATTGTCGGTAATATAAAAGCCATAATCTATCTTTCTTGTTATAACAGAACAAATGGTTGTATTATATAAAATAGAGATGCAAAGGTAAACATTTTCTTATATTTATCCAATTGTTCTCATTTTTATAACCATATTACATATATTAAATATAAAAAGCAACAAGATATTGCATCTACATAATGCCTTTTTTAAACGATTTACATGTCAGTGCCATAAAATTCTGTTAAATATATTCTGCAATTTGCCGTAAGCGGACAATAATCATTACTTTTGCGCCATGATGAGAAAAATTCTTTCCTTTATAATATTATTCCTTGTCTTTATTGCGACAAGGAGTGTGGCGCAGAATGCCGTCTTCGGCAATAATGTGAATCCCGAAGACCGCGAGGTGGACATGGACAACCCTACGTTCGTGCCGATGGTGAAAGTGGGGAAAGTGCTCCATGGCAAGGACAGCATTCAGTATGTTGAACTGAACAACGTGTATGTATATCCGCCACAGGTGTTCAAGAATGAAAAGGCGCGTCAGCGTTATACCCGACTGGTGTATAACGTGAAGAAGGTTCTGCCTATTGCCAAGGAGGTGAACCATATAATTATCGAGACTTATGAATACCTCCAAACGCTACCCAACAAGAAGGCAAAGGACAAGCACATGAAACTCGTGGAGGCAAGTATCAAGAAGGAGTATACGCCGAGAATGAAAAAGCTCACATTCTCGCAGGGTAAGCTGCTCATCAAACTTGTTTACCGCGAATGTAACTCCTCGTCTTACCAACTCATAAAAGCCTTCCTCGGTCCTATCCGTGCCGGTTTCTATCAGGCGTTTGCCTGGACTTTCGGAGCAAGCCTCACCAAGAAGTATGACCCGGAGGGGGAAGACAAGGAGACGGAACGCGTGGTAAGACTCGTGGAGAGCGGACAACTGTAATTTGAATTAAGAGTTTAGAATGTAGAGTGTAGAGTTGTCGGCTTCACCGATTGAGAATTGATAAATTAAGAGTTTAGAATGTAGAATGTAGAGTTGTCGGCTTCACCGATTGAGAATTGATAAATTAAGAGTTTAGAATGTAGAATGTAGAGTTTAGAATGTAGAGTGTAGAGTTTGTTGGTCTTTGACCAATTAAGAATTTGGAATTAAGATTTGACCTATAATTCATCAATTCTTAATCGCAGCGAAGCGAGAACAACTCTAAATTCTACACTCTAAACTCTTAATTTATTAATTCTCACGAGAGTGCAAGATTGTTAACCATTATGGCGATGGTTTTCAGTCGGGCATAGTCAAACGACATATACATCAGTCCACCATACCTGTTCTCTGTTCCCCAAGAATTCTTGCAGATAAAATATTTCCTTCCCTGCTTGTCGTGTGCAATTCCGATTATAGCCATGCAGTGGTCGTCGGTAGTACGGAAAGCTTCAAATTCCCTTTGTCTTAGTTCCTGTCCGGCATTTCGCTTATTTTCCGGTACATCAGCAACACCTTTTTCAAACGAGAAACCGTTCTCGCTGATATCCCCTTCCCAACAAACGGGATGCCCGGAGCGTAGCGAGCGCTCCATGATATTCATCATATTATTTAAGCTGACATTCAGAAACTTCTCATTGTTGTAGTTGTCGGGTAGCGACAACACCGCCTTTCTGTTCATCGGGATATGCGTAAAACTGGTGAAAGCCTGATATTCATCGGGCATGCACACGCTATGGGCAAACTCCAGCGGTGTATATTCCATACTGTACATATACACATGAAAGGGCAACGGATTGATACTGTTGTCCATCAGTCGGTCGGCGTCCGTTCTTGTGCGCTTTAGTCCCCATCCAGCCATAGCCTCTGTTTTTATCATATTGCGCAATTTAAGTGCTGTAGCATTCATGTTGCAGTCGGAATGATACGAGTCGTAAGGCATCAGTCCGTAAGTCTGAATCAGTCGTATCAGCTGTGGCATCACGCCACGTGTAGAAATTTTCCGTGCTCCTTTGCTGAAGAAACATCTGTCCACCTGTTCCCTCATGAACATTCTTGCCACATAGGCAGCAGACAGATTTACGGAGTCGCCCCTTGTTATATGTTCTGTTTCGATAGTGGCGAGCATGGCATACGCCCAGCACAGACTGCTGCTTCCCTGGTTCTTGACTGGTGTCATCGGCAGCCGCACCTCATCAGCGAAAGAGATGTGTTGTGAAGTCTTGCTGTTGTTTCCGCATCCTGCAAAGAGTACAACAACAGTTACCACAGATAATATTTTATGAATATATCCCATATTATGAGGAATTTATAATAGTTATAAGACCAATAGGACTAATAGAACCTAATAAGACCAATAGGACTAATAGAACCTAACTAATAATCCGTTTACCCAACACGTCCTTTCCACCACGTTCTCATATACTCTCTCAGAGTTTTTCCCTTCCCTCCCTTTGGGAGGGTTAGGGTGGGTTTTCTCAGTGTCTATTCCTTCCCTCCCTTTGGGAGGGTTAGGGTGGGTTTTCTCTCATTCCACCAATTTCCCCTCAGCCATCAGTGCATTCCACATTGAGAATCTTGCCTCGGGAGCCATCCTCTCTATTTCTTCAAACAGGTGAGCGACGCTGGAGCGATGGCTGTCAGTTTCATACGGACAGAGTTTTTTCTGCTTCTCGTAGCCCTGCTGCTCAGCATAGCAGCGAATGTCAGCCTCCTCCTCCATACATAGCGGACGGATTATCGTTATCGGCATCTTCCTCATCTTTAGCCTTGCCGGCATAGTAGAAAAATGCCCCTGGAAAATCTGATTCATCAGTGACGTATGAATGATGTCGTCCTGGTGGTGCCCCAGGGCAATCTTGTTGCAACCCAGCTCCTGGGCTTTCATGAAAATCTGTTTCCGGCGGTTCCATGAACAAAGGAAGCACGGCGACTTCCGGCTGTCGGTAGACATGTCGAAGCCCGTGGTTACCACGTGTAGCTTTACGCCATGCCGCTCACAGAAATCCTCAAGATACTTCGTGTCGCTCTCGTATTTGATATTCTCCATCCGAATGTGTATGGCATGTACGCTGATGGCAGGTTTGCTGATTCGCGCCTGTCTGCCGAGCATCTCAACGAGAAACAGTGAATCCTTGCCGCCAGAGAGTCCTATCAGAATACTGTCGCCGTCTTCTATCAAACTAAATTCACGTATTGCTTTCCGGAAGCGTCTCTGCAGTCGCGCTGCAAGCTTTTGCTCTTCTGTGGGTTTTGGCATATTTGATTAGAAAAAATATTATTTATAATGTGTAGCCTTTATTGTCTTTTTATTTAAGAAAGACGAGATATACAGCTCCGATGAGCATGAGGAATGCGAGATAATGGTTCCAGTGCAGTCCCTGACCGGTGAACATCATGTTTATTATTACTGTAAACACAATCAAGCTGATGCATTCCTGGATAACCTTCAGCTGCACGAGAGTAAACGGACCGCCGTTGCCGTCGAACCCAATTCTGTTTGCCGGCACCTGACAGCAATATTCGAAGAATGCAATTGCCCATGAAAAGGCGATGACGCCAATCAGAGGCCAGTTGCTGCTTGTTCCCGTCTGCTGCAGTTTCAGATGTCCGTACCACGCCAGTGTCATGAAGATATTGCTTGCCACGAGAAGCAATACAGTGTATAATCCGCTCATTTTTAATTCCTTGTTTTTGTAGTTTCCTGTAATATGTTGCGAAATTACATATAAAACTGCTCATGACCAAAATATTGGATGAATTTATATTAAATTCTGAATTCTACTTCATACCGAAAGGAACATACAACTTAAATCGTTAAATCACAATAAATAATTTGTTCACCACTGATGAACCATTGTTCAATGATGTTGAACCAATATTCAGTTGTACTGAACAATTATTCAATGGCGGTGAACAAATTTATTCGAGCTATTGGGCTGGAAAATGTAGTAGGTGCGGTGTCTCACCGCACCTACTAACTTGAACATCATTTCGTGATGGTCAGAATTTTCATTTACAGCCGTACGGTTTGAATTTAATGGTAAAACTCTGATTTTAAATCTCGCGAGGAATAAGTTTATAGCTGAATATGTCTTTTTCAATAGTACAACTTGAATATTTATGGATATTTTTAGTATCTTTGGACCTGTTTTATGGATATAACAACCAATTTGCATATAAATTAACAATATTACAAACGAAAAAAGCATGATGAAAACAAAACTTTTAGCAGCCTTGTTCCTTTGTGGTGTTGCACTGAGTGCAGCAGCCGACGACGGCAAGGTTGACGTGCTCTACGTTGATGGTACGAGCCATGTAATTACGCTGTCGCAAGTGGCAAAGATGCAGGTGGCAGACGGCAACGCCGTTTTCTTTGGCAAGGACGGCAAAACAGCTGCAACTCACAAAATCAGCGACATCGAAAAGATTAACCTTACAGTCTCGACGACTTCGATCTCACAGACTAAGGGCGAAAACGGTATCATTGTCCGTTCCAACGGAAATACAGTGAGCGTTGAAGGTTTGGCAGACGGTAAATCTCTCGAAATCTTCTCTGCCGGAGGAGAACTGCTGAGAAAAACAACTTCAGTGAATGGCAAGGCAGCGGTAGATGTAACGTCGCTCACCAACGGAGTATATGTCGTAAAAGCCGACGGAAAGTCGCTGAAAATGGTTAAACGATAGTGGCAGAGGGTGATAGCCCTGTACCTATATATAATATATATAAAGAAAGAACAAGAATATGACAAAGAAGATATTATTTCTGCTGAGCATGCTGCTGTGTGTCGTCACGGGAGCCATGGCGCAGAATTCCGACGACAACAAGGTGTTTGTGGTTAAGAACGGCCGCATCGTGTCGTCATACGAGATTGGAAAGGACATAGACAACATTACTTTCCAAAAGAGCATCGCCCTCGATGGCAACGCCGTGCAGGTGGGCGACCAGAAGATAGAGATGAAGTCGGCAATTATAATGCAGCAGAACGGACTGATTTATGTGTTTCTCTCGCCACTCGAAGATGCCAAGACGACGGCAGACGTTGCCGGAGGCGACTACTACATGCAGATTGTAATGTCGCCAACACTGCTCGGAGAGAACATCACGCTGAGCAAGTTCTCAGAGGAGTTTGAAGAGGACGAGATGTTCCAGGTGTCTTTTATGGACAAGAAGAAGTATGACGAGGATGACAACTACGAGCCGCCGATGTTCTCGTCTGACGACTATAGCGACCTTTTCACCGACGGAACGCTGTATCTAAACTATACCGACGATGAACTCGATTTCCATTTCAGTGGCGATGCGGCAGAGGGCGCAGAGACCTTCGCAGCGCAATACAAGGGTCCGTTTACCGAGATAAAGCAGAACCCGTATTACTTCAGTGTAGACGGCGACCGCATGGATCTGCGTGCGGCATTTGCCGAGAAGGTGGCAGACGGAGTGGCTTTCTATCTTACTCCAGGAAATATCGACAAGGCAAACAGGCTCGACGACACATATTACTATATCCGTCTCTTCGTGCCAAATTCAGAAATGGACGGTACGGATATCGACATCAAGGGTAACCGCGAATATGAACTTACATTCCATGATAACGTTACCGATCCGAACAATCCGAAACTCGTCAGCCTATACAACGGCTATACGGGCAAGGGCACAGGATATGTGAGCGTGAACGACCTCGGCGACGGACTCTATAGCATTATCGTCGACGTGGAGGGTATCGGCGACGACGACTACGATGTACAGGTTGTTTACCGCGGCACTCCGGCAGAATACGACCTCTCCGTGCCGAGCAACTATACCGTGGCAGACGGCGACCCGATAGATTTGAAGTCGTGTGTAGTAGAACTCGACAATAGCAATGAAGAAAGGTCTATGTATACTATCTATCTCTCGCAGAAGGAGGGCATTACAACCGTTGAGGGTATGGCAGATGCCGATATCGTGGTAACTTATCCTGATGACTTCATCAACGACGACCAGACACACGGATTCTCTGGCACCGACGTTAACGCATTAATTTCGGTAAAATACAACGGCGAGACATACAGCCAGTCGAACACTGGCAACGCTGCTGCTATCGCACTCGGCGGCAATGCCCGCGCTACGGTGAATGCAAACAATGCCAACGTAGACTTCACCATCTTCGGATCTACCAAGTTCGGCGGTAACCTGAAGGGACACTACGAGGGCAACGCAACAAGAGTAACAAAGTAAAGGAAGGAGGAAACAGACAATGAAGAAAACTATATTATCCGTATTGATAATGGCGGCATCATTCGGTTTGACCGCCAATGCGCAGCAGAAAGTAAACCTTAACCTTGGCGATCAGACCGTTGCTACGGTGCAGCTCGGTGAGGGCGACTATATTTCCTTCGGCAGACCGGAGGGAGTGCCGGAGCAAAAAGACGTAGAGGTGGTGAAGACCGAAACGGGAAAGAACTACGTTTCTTACAAGGTGGAGACGAAACAGGCTGACAAGATGTATCAGCATGTATTGCTCCTGAAATCATATGTGGAGTTGCTGTCAATAAAAATGGGCGGTACGTTTGACGAGAACGATGAGGCTTCGCTAAAAAGTCTTTTCCAGACTCTTATGCTTGCCGGATACGGAAGCACTGGCACGGGAACGCAGACTTATACCTTCACCGATGGCGTGAAGGATGCTGCCGGACAGACTCAGTTTATTCCGGGCGGACAGGATTACTATATCGTAACATGTGGCGTTACCATGGGTGCCGACAATACACCGGCGCTCGACGACGACCTCTCGTATACAAAGGTGCGCACAGCCGACCATGGTGAGAGCAGCGAGACTCTCTCTGTTGAATATAAGGGAATCGACGACAACGGACAGGCAACCTTCGACGTGCAGCCGGGAAGTGGCATAAAGACCCTGTATTTGGTGCTTGGCAAGGCGAAGTCTATCGACGAATTTATCAACGTATACAGCTACGACTACTTGATGTTCACACAGAGCACTCAGTTCACCCGCGACCAGTGGCTCGCCCTTGGCGAAGACAATGCCCAGAAGTGGAATATCACGGAAGAGGGCGACTACTCGTTCTATGTTCTCGGTATCGACGAGAACGGTGATTGGGTGAAGGCGCAGATTCTGAATCAGCATATCAAACCTGCTGCCGACAACGACTGTCCGGAGGTTAACATCACCAATTACACAAGTGGCGATCCAGACGAAGACGGTGTAGGAAGCGTAGCCATTCAGTATGAGATAAAGACGAAGGCTGAGAGCATCAGCAAGGCTAAGATGCTCCTGATGAAGGAGAACGATTGGGACGACGCTCTCAACGTGTATATGAAGACTGGTAAATACGAAAAGCCTTCCGACGCTTGGGCTGTCTATATGGACGAATCTAAGGATGCCGTTGACGTTACAGATGCCGTGAAGGAGCTTGGCAACAAGCTCAACTATTCATGCGGGTTCTCAGAGAATGAGCGTGGCTGGTATGTGGCAGTTCTCGCCGTTACCGACAGCTACGGTACTACCGTAACACGTGCTGCGTTCCACTCTCACATGGATCCAACCAATGGCGAATGGAGCATCTTCTCACGTACCTTCCCGGTAAATGACACTCCGGCTTCGGCAAAGAAGAAGGCAATGCCGCTGATGAGTGGCACGGTAAAGATGAAATAAGCAAAAAAATATAGAGGATGTTTCTTCTATAAAACAAGAGAGAGAGTATACTTTGCGGTATACTCTCTCTCTTTATAGTTTTTTATTCAATCTCCAATTTTGTTGTTGAATTTCGTCATTCCTTATACGCCTCGGCCATAGATGCAGCAATGATATCTTCAGACGTTACCTCCTTCGGGTTAGACTTAATGTCGGAGAGGTCAAACTCGTCAATCTCGACTTCAGTCTTGCTCTTCGCCGTCTCAATCTTATTGTCGGCGACTTCACCATTTACTTCCTCGTCGTTCTTCTTTTGTGGAATAATGAAATCCTGTTTCACTTCCGTGTCGGGCACGGTGAGCACCGGTTCCTCCTCCATCTTCGTGCGGTCGCCCTTGGCTGCAAACACGGCATCGATAAACTGCGGCTTGCGCTTCAGCATCTGTAGCGTCAGCTTGCTTGCCTGCTGCTGGCTCTCCTTCTTGGAATATCCCTCGCCAGTGCCGCCCTCAAGACCTTCCACAATAACCTGATATTTGAAAACAGGACTGTTCTTGCCCTCTCTCGTCTGTTCCAGGAGTTTGAAGTCAAGTTTCACCTTGTTCTTCTGACACCACTCAATAAGTTTGCTCTTGAAGTTGATCTCCTTGTATGCCACCTTGTCGATGTTGATAAGCTGGGCAAGGATGCGCTTCTCCATGAAACGCATGCAAGCCTCGTAGCCGCGGTCGAGATACATAGCCCCGACCAGTGCCTCAAACGCATTCCCACCCATGTAGCTGTTATGGGAGGGAGTATGTTTGCCTGATTTAATCAACTGTGTTATTCCCATTTCGTTGGCAAGGCGGTTCAGCGTGTCGCGCTGTACAATCTTGCTTCGTGTGCTTGTGAGGAAACCCTCACGCTTGCCCTCGAAATGGCGATAAACGATGTCGCCCACGATGGCATCGAGAATGGCATCACCGAGAAACTCCAGACGCTCGTTGTTGAGCGGACGGCCCTTCTCATTGCGGCGGGTCACGCTCTTGTGCATCAGAGCGAGCTTGTAGTAGTGGATGCGGTGGGGATAGAATCCGAAGATGTTGTATAAAGCCGAATAAAGCTCCTTTTCCTTGCGGAAGGGGAGCCTCATTCGGTCTATGAAGTTATTAATCATCATACTTCTTGAAGATTACACAAGCGTTGTGGCCTCCGAAACCGAAGGTGTTGCTCAAGGCAGCGCGTACTGTGCGCTTCTCAGCCTTGTTGAATGTGAAGTTCAAGTTGTAGTCGATGTTCTCGTCCTTATCGTCCTCCTGGTGGTTGATTGTAGGTGGAACGATATCGTTCTTTACAGACAATACCGATACCATAGCCTCTACAGCGCCGGCAGCACCGAGCAGGTGACCTGTCATAGACTTTGTAGAGCTGATGTTCAGCTTGTATGCGTGCTCGCCGAAGAGCTGCTGGATAGCCTTAACCTCAGAGATATCGCCAACAGGGGTAGAAGTACCGTGCACGTTGATGTAGTCGATGTCCTCCGGTTTCATTCCGGCATCCTCAAGAGCGTTCTTCATTACGAGAGTTGCTCCGAGTCCCTCCGGGTGAGAGGCTGTGATGTGGTAAGCGTCGGCACTCATGCCCTCGCCAACCATCTCTGCGTAAATCTGTGCTCCGCGTGCCTTGGCGTGCTCCAGTTCCTCAAGGATAAGACAGCCTGCACCCTCGCCCATGATGAATCCGTCGCGGCTTGCGCTGAATGGGCGCGATGCGTGCTCAGGATCGTCGTTGCGTGTAGAGAGGGCGTGCATAGCGTTGAATCCGCCAACTCCGCATGCGCAGATTGCTGCCTCGGCACCACCGGCAACGATAGCGTCAGCCTTACCCAGACGGATGAGGTTGAATGCATCGGCAAGTGCGTTTGTTGAAGATGCGCATGCTGATGTTGTTGCATAGTTAGGACCGTGGAATCCGAAACGGATAGAAATCTGACCTGCTGCGATGTCTGAAATCATCTTAGGGATGAAGAACGGGTTGAACTTTGGTCCGTTCTCTTTATGGAGAGCATAATACTCTACCTCGTCCTCGAATGTCTTGATACCGCCGATGCCGACGCCGAACACAACGCCAACGCGGTTTTTGTCAACCTTCTCCAAGTCCATCTTGCTGTCGTCTACAGCCTGTACGGCAGCTGCCATGGCGAGCTGTGCGTAGCGGTCCATCTTGCGTGCCTCTTTGCGGTCGATATAGTCATTGGCATTGAAGCCCTTAACTTCGCAAGCGAACTGTGTTTTGAACTTTGAAGCGTCGAACAATGTAATAGGAGCTGCACCGCTCTTTCCTGCGAGCAGGTTGTTCCATGTCTCCTCTGGATTGTTACCTACTGGAGTGATGGCGCCGAGTCCTGTTACTACTACTCTTTTTAATTCCATATTGTATATATAAGTATAAGAGATGATATAAGAAAAAAGGTGAAAGAAGTGAGGTGAGATCCTGTGTCTTTCGGTCTCATCTCACCACTTTCACCTTAAGCTTATATCACTTCAGATAAATTATTTTGCGTTCTCCTCGATGTACTTGATAGCGTCGCCAACAGTAGCGATTGACTCTGACTTGTCATCTGGAATAGTGATGTTGAACTCCTTCTCAAACTCCATGATGAGCTCTACTGTATCCAGAGAGTCAGCGCCGAGGTCGTTTGTGAAGCTTGCCTCTGGCTTAACCTCAGACTCCTCAACACCCAGTTTATCAACGATGATAGCTTTTACTTTTGATTCAATTTCTGACATAATTGTAATGTTTAAAATGTTTTAAATTGTTTTCTGCTTAAAAAATCGGATGCAAAGGAACGAATTTTTATTTACGTATGCAAGTATTTGTTGTAAAAAAGCACTATTTGATGCACAAACACACCCACATTGTGCATATTTTTAGCTGTTTTTACTCCCATTTCTCCCGTCGGAGTGGATAATTTCCACGTAGTTCTTCAAACTTGTCGGGAGTGGATTTCAGTCGCCGGCTGTCGTCGAGAGGGTTGTAAAGTTGTAGCTTTTTGTCGTTTTCGTCTCCATGTGGTGTCATGGTTGGCGGTAGCGACGGCGGCGTTATGTGCCAGCGGTTCTCGATACCGAAGAAGCGGCAGAGACCCTCTACAGCCATATTGTCGGCATTTGTCTTGCCGTCTGCACTGTATCCGGCAATGTGGGGCGTTCCTATATATACCTTATTTAATAAGGTGAGGCTTATATTTGGTTCGTTTTCCCATGTGTCGATAACGGCATCAGACACATAACCCTTATCCAAGGCATTAAGCAGGGCAGCGTTGTCTACCACTCCGCCGCGACTGGTATTGATAATGAAAGGATGGCATTTCAGCCGATGGAAGAAATTCTCGTCGGCGAGATAAAAAGTGGGGCAGTTGCCAGTTTTCGTAAGTGGCACATGGAATGTAATGACCTTACATTCTTTTTCTATGCTTTCCATCGATACAAACTCTTCCGCCGTTGAACCCGAATTCTGAAGCGGAGGGTCGCAAATGAGCACCTTGAACCCCATGGCACGCGCTTCTGCCGCAACCTTTGAGCCTACGTGTCCGTAGCCTACAACGCCAATAGCATCTTTTGCCGGGTCGAGTCCCTTTTCGCGGCAGAGCAGTATCAGAGTGGAGCGCAGATACTGTGCCACGCTGCCGGAGTTGCATCCCGGACAGTTCATCCATTTTATTCCGGCACGCTTCATGTATTCCGTGTCGATATGGTCGAAACCGATGGTAGCTGTGGCAATAAACTTCACTTTGCTCCCGGCAAGCAGCTGTTCGTCGCAGTGTGTACGTGTCCTCACTATCATTGCATCAGCGTCTCTCACGTCGTCGGCACTAATGTCGGCTCCCTTTATATATACAGCATCGGGGGTTATCTGTGATATGGTTTCCCTGATGTATGGTATCTTGTCGTCTATTACAATTTTCATTTCTCTTTTCTTCTTGAATATGTATGGCAAAGGTATAGCTTATTGTTGAGAAAAAACAGAGAGATGATAAAAATGTTTTTCTAAGTGTCATAGAAATATCATTAACGCACTATTTGTCATACTCGGGATATGAGAATACCGTCGTGTCTATCCAGTCCCATTCCGTCTCTTCGTCCATATCATAAACGGAGCTATTGTGGATATATATCGGCAGATACAAGTCTTTGTATGCTTCCGTACATTCCACTATGCTTTTACTCTTTTTATTCCTGCTTATCATTTTGTAAACCTGCCAGCAGTCGGCTACAACATGAATTTCGCAATTCTTAGATTTCAGCACATGAATCACCTTTCCGTTTTCCTTGTATGAACCGGAGTAGCATAGCTTGTCGGCAGAGTTCGTATTTTTCTTTTCATTTTGTTGTTTCAGACGACGGATGTTATTGTATATGCCGTCATAATATCCTCCGACAGCTTTTGTGGCTTTCTTGACGAATGCCTGCTTTTCTTTCTCGGATATATTATAGTTGCATTTTTTTACATGTCCGTTTTCTAAATACAACTTGCCGCCCTTACAATTAATATCGCAATTTATTTCAACGTACAAATCCCGGTTCCGTTCCATACATCTGAACATTGTCTTGAATCCAAGCAAGCCGCTGTAGAATCTCAGGATGCTGAGAAATTGTTTCGGGAATTCGTCAAGATTTCCTAAGGACTCAATACGGCAGTCTGATTTTGCCCTAAATTCTTTCTTCAATTTTTTCAATTTTGGAACAGATGCCAATTTGTTTAGTATAAGTCCTGTCATATCTACTGATGTTGCAACGACTTCCTCTAACTGTATGGAACTTTCTTTTAGAACTACATTAAATTCTGTATTCTCACCAGAAACGCAGATTCTGTCTTCTCTTGGTGAATATCCTAAACATGTAACCTTTAAGGTGTATCTGCCGTTCATAATGTTGTCAATGACAAACATCCCGTTTTTGTCGGCAGAGACAACTTTCCTGTTTTCCAATAACATGACAGTGGCAAAAGCTACAGGATGGTTTTCACCGTCCGTAACCTTCCCTTTGATAATTGCCGCCTCCAGTAAAGAAGGCAGCAATATAAATATTATAAAAGAAATGATTCTTGTCATAACTGTTGATTTGTTTTGTTAATTAATTTAATATTGCAATATTTGTCTGCAAATATATATATAGTATGATAAACAATTGCAAGCTTTTTAAATGTTTTCTATTAAAATAATAAGTAAATTGTTTATTGAAATATCATATTGATATATTCTACCTATTATATAATAAGCATTTATTATTATAAATCAGCATTAAAAATGCAACATATATAAGAATTACCCTATGCTACCACTTATAATTTTTATTTTATTCTTCTATCCGCCATTCAGTGATAGTGCGCTCCTCGCTACTGTAGTTCACGCCAACTTTCACCAGTCGTTTGCCGTCGGCAGTGCTTTGCGGTGCTCATGTCGAAATGGAGCACAGGGTGCTTTATCCAATTCTTTTCATAATCACCCATGGCAAGACCGTCGAACAAGTCTTTACGACCTTCGTAATAGGCATGTATCATCGAGGCAAACAGCGACTTGCCGAACCGCCTCGGGCGATTCAGAAACACATACTGATAACCATTTTTTTATGAAATCTACAAGATATTGCGTCTTGTCGACATAAAAATAATTACGCTCCCTAATCTCGCAGAACGTCTGTATTCCTACCGGATATTTTCTCGTCTGTGCCATAGTTCCTCTTGTTTTACTTGCTTACCTACTGTAAAAAATACTGCAACCGGCATCTTTGTGCAAATTTAATGATTATTTGAATAATCGACAAATTTCTTACATCAAATAAACTGTGATATAACGACAATGAATTCCGTGGGGCGATATGCGCCGGATTGGACGACAGTCAGGAAACTTAAATAAAGAAAAGGGAGAGAAACACTGTTCAGAACAGTATTCCTCTCCCTTTACTATTGTCATAATGCCTTTTCAGGCGTACACTATCTTTTATTTAGACTCGTGAACATACAGGTTCCATCCAAGATAGCTGTCGATAGCCTCTTCGATGATGCCGGCAACATCGCCACGGACAAGAGCCACATGATGCTCAAATCCATTCTTGCAGATATACTTCATGAGTTTCTGCAGCTCCGGAACTTCAGTAACAACAATACATCCGTCCATTCCGTATGGGTCGTCGGTCATTTTTCCTTCGCCGAGGTATGCCTTTATGCAGCCCTTGGTATCGTCGGTAGAGATGCGGAAATAAGTGAAGTCGCCTGCACTCACCTTAGCATATACAGCACCGAAGGTATTAATCTTTCCTAATGTCCTGCCAAGAACACCGAGCGGACCAAGACGCAGGTTGTCGTTGCCGATGAATGATTTAGGGAAGTTTCCGCAGTGGGTACATACGCATTTGTTGCGGTCCTCGGCAAAGTTGTTGTTCCAGTCGGCAATAGCCGAAGGCTCACCAGAGGCAAGAGTCAGAGCAAGCATAGACACGGCACCGGCGATATCCGTTTCGCAGGCAGCCGGAATTCCGGCTTCGCTGAGCATACTCATTGTTACGCAAGCAGCGCATCCGAAGTTCTGCTCCAGAGAGTCCCAACACTGTATAGCCACGGCGTCAACCTGGTTAGCTTCAACCCAACGGTTCACTGCAACGCCGAACTTGCACTGCAGACGCAGTTTCTCCTTGTAAGTTTCCGGCACTTCAGCATATCCGGCAACCTTCTCCATCTGTTTGAGAAGATCAGAATCGCTGTCCTCAATTGCCTGTGCAGCATAGAGAATCTCGCTCAAGTCGGCAGGAACAACGGTGATACCCGAAGCCTGTAGCAGTTTCTCGCTTGCACGACAGGTGTTGAATCCCAGCGGACGAGTTCCGATCTGTCCGATACGTGCATGGCTCAGTCCTTTTACCACGCGGCAAACAGCAGCAAAGCGGTTAATGTCTTGAGCCAGAAGTGGTGAATATACAGAATATGTATGCAGGGTGGTATCAGTAAACGGAATACCATACTGATACAGGTTGTTGCATACGGAAATCTTTCCGCAGAAAGCGTCGCGGCGGCTGTCAAGGTCAACCTTGTCGTTTTCGTCGTCGCAAGCCTGTACCAATACCGGAACATGCAGGTCGGCAACGCTGATGGCGTTGATGATACCGATTTCGAAGCCGAAGTTAGGCAGCGAAACGATAATTCCGTCGATGCGGTCGCGGTTCTGGCGGAACAGTTCAGCGCATTTCAGTCCGTCTTCGCGGGTCTCGATACTGCTGCTGCCTGTTGGGGTAGCATCCTCGGGCAGTATAACATAGTCGTAGCCATTGTCCTCAATAGTCTTGAGGAGCTGCTTGCGTACGTCTCTGGCAAGTTCAGAGTTAAAATATGCACGTGTGCCGATGATGACACCGAAACATTGTTTCTTGTTCATAATATTAAAATTTTAGACCCACCCTGTCCCTCCCAAGGGGAGGGAATGACAATTCAAAAGCAATTAACGTGTAATTCAAATGCCATGAGTGGTATAAGTTAATGTATTATATATTTTATTTCTCTTCCCGTTAATTCCCCTTAGTCCCCTTATTATATCAAAGCTAATTTCATTCCCTCCCTTTGGGAGGGTTAGGGTGGGTTTGGGGTTACTTTATCAGTTGCTTCACGGCATTGTGCCAACCCTCGATATTTTTGTTAATCCAGTCCTCGTTGTCTTGAGCCTCGATGCGCCATTTGCTGTGGCGTAGCTTAGCCACTTCGTCGAAGCTCGTCCAAACCTTTCTCGACAGTCCGTTCATTATAACAGCTCCAAGTGCAGAAGCCTCCTCAACGTCGGAGCGGTTTACCGGAACTCTCAGACAATCAGCCTGGAACTGCATCAAGAACTTGTTCTTTGTCGGTCCGCCGTCAACGCGGATTTCCTTCAGGCTGATGCCTGCCTTGATGGTCATAGCCTTTACGAGATCATTAATCTGATAAGCAATCGACTCCAGTGCAGCCCTCAGGAAATGAGCTCTTGTCGTGGCAAATGTCATCCCCATAACGGCAGCCTTCACGTTGTCGTTCCACCATGGAGCGCCAAGTCCGGCAAAAGCCGGTACGAAATACACTCCGCCGTTGTCGGCAACAGAAGTAGCCTCGGCTTCCACGTCAGCAGGCGAAGCAATCATCTTCAGCTGTTCCTGAAGCCATTTCAGTGTAGCTCCAGTACTGTGTATATTTCCCTCAAAAGCATAGAAAACCTTTCCGAGTGCAGCAAAACCGATAGAAGTAACGAGTCCTTCAGGTGCAGGAGCCGCTTTCTCGCCAATGTTAACCATCACCGAAGAACCGGTACCGTAGGTAGCCTTTCCGAGACCCTCCTCGAAACACATCTGTCCGGTTAGGGCACCGTGAGAGTCGCCAAGGACTCCGGCGATAGTTATCGGCTTGTCGAAAATCCCCCCTACAGTAGTTTCTCCGAACTTGCTGTCGCAAGGCAGCAGTTCCGGCATCATGCTTCGTGGAATAGTAAAAAGCTTGAGCAAGTCATCGTCCCACTGTAGCGTATGAATATTCATAAGCATCGTCCTTGATGCATTAGTATAGTCAGAGACATGGCATCTGCCGTCGGTAAGTTTCCAGATAAGCCACGATTCCATCGTGCCCATCAGCAAATCGCCACGTTCAGCCTTTTCCCTCGCCCCGTCTACGTTATCGAGAATCCACTTAGCTCCGCTTGCGGCAAAATAAGGGTCGATGAGCAGTCCGCTCTTATCCATAACCATCTTGCTGTAGCCTTCGGCTTTCAGCTTGTTGCATATCTCGGCACCGCGCATACATTGCCATACCACAGCGTTGTAGACAGGCTTTCCGCTGTTTTTGTCCCATACCACAACCGTCTCCCTTTGGTTGGTAATAGCCATGGAATAGTTAGCCTCCATGTCGCATCCCCTCATCAGTTCCTTTACGGCGAGCAACATGTTGTTGTAAATCTCCTCAGCATCGTGTTCCACCCATCCCGCCTTTGGGTAATACTGGTGGTGTTCCACGTTGACACGCTGCAGCATCTCGCATTGCTCATTGAAGAGCATAGCCTTTGTTGCCGATGTGCTTTGGTCTATAGCGATTATATAATTCATATAAAATGGAGTATATCTTTATTTTTTCAAGAAATCCAGAGCACTCTTTACGATACCCTCGGCATCCAGTCCGTAGTGGTGGAAAATTTCCTTGTTAGTTCCGTGTACCACATTCTCGTCAGGAATACCGATAATGCGAACAGGTACAGGATTTTCCGACAGGGTCTCGGTTACGATACCTCCAAGACCACCAAACTGGCTATGTTCCTCCACTGTGATAATTCTGCCCGTTTCAGCAGCAGCCTTCTTTATAGCTTCAGCATCATAAGGCTTCAGCGAAGCCATGTCAAGAACGCGTGCGCTTATGCCTTTCTCCTTGAGCTGCAGTCCTGCCTGGTAAGCATGATAAACCGTTTCGCCAGTACCGATGATTGTCAGGTCATTACCGTCGAGAAGCATATTAGCCTTGCCGAGTTCAAAGTCGAAATCATCATTCTCGTAAACATCCGGTACGGCAGCACGGCCTACACGAACATAAACAGGATGTGGAAAATCAACGAGCAACTTTACCAGTTTGCGTGTCTGGCGCGCATCACAAGGCAATACGATGTTCATTCCAGGGAACGTGCGCAGTGCGGCAATGTCGTGCAGACTGTGGTGAGTAGCACCAAGAGCACCATAGGCAACGCCACCGCTGACACCAAGAATCTTCACCGGATTCTCGCTATAAGCCAAGTCAACCTTTACCTGTTCCAGACTTCTTGCCACATAGAAGCAAGCCGGTCCGCAGGCGAAGACCTTCTTTCCGCTGTGTGCCAGTCCGGCAGCAATGCCGACGGCATCCTGTTCTGCGATACCACATTCAACAAACTGTTCCGGCAGTTGCTCGGCAAAGTCGTTAAGGGTAACGGAGCCACGGGCATCAGTGGTGACTGCAACAATATCTTTGTCCTCCTTTGCCAGTTCCAGCAAAGTGTCAGTAAAACTCTTTCTACAAGCTATCATATTAAAAATAATGTGTTTTAAAGGTTCTTTAATCTTTCGTCAATCTCAGCGAGAGCCTGTTTATACTGCTCCTCGTTAGGCATTCCGTGGTGCCATTTAGCCACATTCTCCATATAAGAGACACCTTTTCCCTTTGTAGTGTTCGACACGAGCAGGTGTGGCATGCCGTTGTTGTAGTCGATGCTGTCGATGGTATTTACGATATCCTCCATCTCATCTCCGTCCATCAGTTTCACATCCCATCCGAATGCCGTCCAGCGCTCCTTGATACTCTCCAGAGCCATCACGTCTTCGGTGTTTCCACTAATCTGCAGATGGTTGCGGTCGATAATAGCCACGAGGTTGTCGAGCTTGTATTGGTGTCCAGCCATAGCAGCTTCGTAGATAGAACCTTCGCCCTGTTCTCCGTCGCCCATCATTACAAAAGTCTTGTAATTCTTTTTGTCCATCTTAGCAGCGATAGCCATACCTACACCGATAGGCAGTCCGTGTCCCAGCGCTCCGGTGTTCACCTCGATACCGGAAACCTCAATAGTAGGGTGGCCACTCAGGATAGAACCATATTTGCCGAGAGTGTCAGTAATTTCCTTTTTCAGGAATCCCTTAGCTTCAAGAGTAACGTAGAGAGCCTCGACGCAGTGTCCTTTGCTCAGGATAAAGCGGTCGCGGTTCGGATTCTTCGGATCTTTAGGATCCACGTTGAGATACTTGAAATAAAGGGCAGTCATGACGTTCAGACATGACAGGTCGCCGCCGATATGTCCGGCACCAGCATTATAGACCACTTCGATAAGTCTTCTGCGGTCCACTTCGGCTTGTTTTGTAAGTTCTTTTATATTCATTGTTATAATAGTTTTGTTTTTCAGTTATTTGAAAGTAGTCGTTCCCTACCTTTTTATATATATAACGTTTCCGCATGTTATTTGTAACACCTGTATTCAAACTAAAAATTTCCCGGTTAAGAATAAGCAAGTCCGAGAGACATTAGCAATGAATAGGTAGATACCGGCAGTAACCATTCCCCTTATCATCAGATATCCATTCAATGTAGTTATATTTATAAGCGTTTTAAGTTCGTGGAAGCGATTTATTGCAAATTCGTTGGCTATCTGAAATTATTTTATTAGATTTGCCACAAAATTAAAACAACAGAAGCGTTATGACATTCACACAACTATGCAATAAGGTGTTCAATCTTGCCATTGACGATTATCATATAAACGATGATGTCGATACACCGATAAAGAACCCCTACGACCGTGATTCTATAGAAAACCGTCTGTATCTGAAGTGCTGGATTGACACTGTGCAGTGGCATCTGGAGGATATTATCCGCGACCCTCACATCGATCCGCTCGAGGCATTGAAACTGAAGCGGCGCATAGACCGCAGCAATCAGGACCGCACAGACCTCGTAGAGCAGATTGACAGTTATTTCCGTATGAAATACAGCGATGTAAACGTATTGCCGGATGCAACCATCAATACTGAAAGTCCGGCATGGGCAGTAGACCGCTTGTCTATACTTGCCCTGAAGATATACCACATGCGTGAGCAGGTGGAGCGTACCGACGCTACACCGGAGCATAAGGAAAAATGCAGCAAGAAACTCGATGTGCTCTTAGAGCAGCAAGTAGACTTGAGTACTGCAATAGACCAGCTGCTTGATGATATACAGGCTGGCAGGAAATACATGAAGGTATACAGACAGATGAAGATGTATAACGATCCTTCGACAAATCCTATTCTCTACGCTAACAAAAAGAAATGAAGACAGAACACATACTTGTTATTCGTTTCTCGGCCCTTGGCGATGTGGCGATGACGGTGCCTGTGGTTTACTCTCTGGCGAAGCAATATCCAAATGTAAGGATAACGATGCTGAGCCAGAAATTCGCCCGACCGTTTTTTGAACACATGCCACACAACGTGGGATTCATGGAGGCAGACCTCAAAAATGAATATCACGGAGTGAAGGGACTCAATGCCCTTTACCGAAGACTAATGGCAAAGAATTTTACTGCGATAGCTGATTTGCATAGCGTTCTGCGCTCGCAGTATCTTCGCATGCGTTTCAGTATCGACCGCTTCAATGTGGCGCATATCGACAAGCACCGTAGCGACCGCCGTCTCATTACGTCGCAGAATGACAAGCATCTGCATCAGCTCCATACCTCGTTTGAGAATTATGCAGATGTCTTTGCAGCACTTGGGTATCCGGTGAATGTAGATTTCAAGACGATATATCCAGAGGGAAAGGGTAACTTGTCTCTTCTTCCGGAAACATTCCAGACACGGAACGAAGAGGATGTATGGATAGGAGTTGCCCCGTTTGCTGCACACAAGGGTAAGATATATCCTGAAAATCAGATGGAGAAGGCTCTTGATTTGCTTTCCGCGAAATTTCCGAAAAGCAGAATATTCCTGTTCGGCGGTGGAAAGAACGAGACGGAGACGATGCGGAAGTGGAGTGAGCGCAACAAGAACGTGATAAACGCTTCGGCTCTTCTCGGTGGAATATCCAATGAACTGATACTTATGAGTCATCTGGATGTCATGATTTCTATGGACAGCTCTAATATGCACATGGCGTCGCTTGTCGGCACTCCAGTGGTCAGTATATGGGGAGCCACCCATCCTTATGCCGGTTTCATGGGGTGGGGGCAGAGCATTGACAATGCCGTTATGCTCGACATGCCGTGCCGGCCGTGCAGTATCTACGGCAATAAACCTTGTGTAAGGGGGAATTATCCTTGTCTGACATCGATAACTCCCGAAATGATAGTAGACAGGGTTATGTTTCAGTTTCAGAAGTCAAGAATGTAGAGTTAAGGATTAAGAATGTAGAGTTAAGAGTTAGTTGGTCTTTGACCAATTCCGAGTTTATGAGTCGAGAATTAAGAAATCTTCAATTTAAATTCTAAATTCATCAATTCTTAATCGCAGCGAAGCGAGAATAATTCTTAATTTTAAACTTTAAATTCTAAACTAAAAAATAATAATAGGTAAAAAGGCAAGGTCTCTTTGTTCGGAAACCTTGCCTTTATTTTTTTCTTGTCCGTCAAAGAGCGGACCTAAGTTGCTGTCTATTATTTGTTGAGAGCGTCCTCAACGTCAGCTCCAGCCTTGAATTTAGCAACCTTCTTTGCAGCGATCTGGATCTTCTGCTTTGTTGCAGGGTTGATACCCTCACGAGCCGGGCGCTCGTTAACGCTGAATGTTCCGAAACCAATCAGGGCAACCTTGTCACCAGCAACGAGTGCGTCCTTTATAGCAACTACAGTAGCGTCAAGTGCTTTCTTAGCGTCAGCTTTGCTCAGACCTGCGCCAGCTGCGATTTTGTCAATAAGTTCTGTCTTGTTCATAATTGTTATTGTTTTAGATTAATAATATTTTGTTCTTTTATTCCGTATCCGTATCATCTTGTCCGTGTCGGCAAAGCCATATTGTGGCAAAATGTTTCGCAAATATACTTGAAACCTTTTATAAATCAAATAAAAAACGGAAAAAAGTTATGAATATGATTAAAAAAAGTGGGATAGCCCCATGTTTTATGGCTTTTAACGGATATTTTTCGTACTTTTGCCAACCGATTTTATAAATGACTTAATAAAAGTGATTATGCGAGATATTCCAGCAATAACAAAGAATCTGCTCATCATCAACGTTCTGATGTTCGCTGCCTATTGGGTGTTCTCCCGACTTGGCATTGACCTGAACGACTTACTCGGACTGCATTTTTTCCTCTCGTCCGACTTCCATATCTACCAGATCATCACATACATGTTCATGCATGCAGGATGGACTCATATCTTCTTCAATATGTTTGCCCTCTGGATGTTTGGAAGGATAGTGGAGAGCGTATGGGGACCGAAACGCTTCCTTACCTATTATCTTGCCTGTGGCATTGGCGCCGGACTGATACAGATGATAGCTCAGTTCGTTTCTTTCTATGCGATTGCAGACGAACAGATACCGGGCTTCGGCTTCGGTGATATAATGACCGTAGTGCATAACAGCGAGGCCGTGCTCGGCAGCTGGACCACGGTGGGTGCTTCGGGGGCAATCTATGGTATATTGCTCGCTTTCGGAATGTTATTCCCCGAGGAACGTATCTTTATCTTCCCTTTACCCGTGCCGATAAAGGCAAAATGGTTCGTGGTGTTGTATGCCGTACTCGAACTGTCGTTGGGTCTCGGGATGCCTGGCGACAGCGTGGCACACTTTGCCCACTTAGGCGGAATGCTCGTAGGTTTCCTCCTTATCAGATACTGGCGCAAGAATCCGTATGGCGGCTTCGGCGGCGGTATGTATGGAAATTATGCCGGACAGAGAAGCATTTTCGGTAAGATGAAGGACTATTGGGAGAAACACTCCCGGAAGACTTTCGGCAAGACTTCTACTAATACCCGTAGGGAAACAGACTGGGAGTATAATGCAAGGAAAAAGCAAGAACAGGACGAGGTGGACCGTATTCTCGACAAGATACGCAAAAGCGGCTACGACAGTTTGACGGCAGATGAAAAGCAAAAGTTGTTTGACAATGGCAGACGATAACAATCGCCAATAATGTAAGAATGCTGAACCAGATTAAGAAATTCGTAATACAGATGCTGACGGGTGCCAATATCGCCGTCATCATACTGATGCTCCTCGTGGGCTTCAGCTACAGGCTCAACCCTGTAGAACACCCGCTGACGGCAACCGTTGGACTTGTCTTCCCCGTTTTGCTCGCCACGGATATTGCCTTCCTGCTGCTGTTCCTCGTCTTCCGCAAGAGGCTCGTCTTTATACCGGTGGCAGGACTGGTGTTGTGTTATGTTCCGATAAGATACTATGCGCCGATAAACATACCGCATTCCACACCCGATGATGCCATAAAGGTAATGTCGTATAATGTTTTTATGTTTAATCGCAGCGACAGCACCGGTCTACGAAGAATTGCCGAATATGTGAACAACAGCGGGGCCTCGATAGTGTGCATGCAAGAGGCAGACATCAATGATGCCGTGAAGGCGGCATTTGCCAACGACTATAAATATATCGACTCGGCGAGGACGGCAAACTTCAGCGAATCGCAGATAATCCTCAGCAAATATCCGATACTCTCTAAAACAAGGATAAACGAGGATGTGAAAGGCTGTCTGTGCGTAGCCTACGAAGTGCTCGTCGACGGCGACCGTACTACGGTTATTAACTGCCACCTCGAAGGAACCGGACTGACTCCCGAAGAGCGAAAAGACTTCCATAAGCTGGTGAAAGGCAACTGGCAGAGCGACACAATAGGAGCAGAATCAAAGCGCATGATAGTAAGACTCGGAGAGGCGTCGCGACGCCGAACGCCACAGGTGGAGGGCGTCTTGAAATACATCAACAGTCGCAAGGGAGAGCCCGTGCTTCTCTTTGCCGACATCAACGACACGCCGATATCGTATTGCCGCGACCAACTCGCAAAGAACTTGACAGACTGTTACGTCGCCACAGGCAACGGTCCCGGAATATCCTATCATTACAACACCTTCTACGTAAGGATAGACAATATAATGTGCTCCTCAGATTGGCAACCTTATAACTTCAAAGTAGATAGAGACATAGACGCCTCAGACCACTATCCGATATGGGGATATATAAAGAAAACGCAACATAAAGACAAAAAAAGCCACTGACAACCCAAGAAGTTAAAAAAAAATAAGTATCTTTGCACGCTATGTAGCCCATAGCGTGCTCTTTAGAGTGAAATCATAACAGAATGATACCAAAAAATCAAGCTGAAAACTATAATTAAAAACAATAAAAACAAAATGCAAAACAAAGGAATTGTAATTGTACTGGCAGTCTTAATGACCCTTGCAAGCATCTTCTATTTGTCTTTCTCCGTTGCAACAGGCTACTACGACAGCCAGGCGGCAAAGATAAAGGATCCGATTGCTCAGCAGGATTATAAGGACTCAGTGAAGTACCTCGGCGTTTATTCCTACCAGCGTTGTCTCGAGACACAGATTGGTCTGGGTCTTGACCTCAAGGGCGGTATGAACGTTATCTTGGAGATTTCTGTTCCTGACGTAGTGGAGACACTGGCTGACCACAAGACAGACGCTGCCTTCGTGAAATCAATGGAACAGGCTAAGAAGGAAGAAGAGACAAGTCAGAGCGATTTTATCTCTCTCTTCATCAAGTATTACAAACAGAATGCACCGGGCCATCGCCTTGCTGAGATTTTCGCTACACAGCAGCTCAAGGGACAGGTGAGCACCCAGAGCTCCGACAAGGAAGTCGAGGCTGCTCTCCGTGCACAGGTGCAGTCGGCTATCGACAACTCATACAACGTCGTGCGCAACCGTATCGACAAGTTCGGTGTCGTTCAGCCTAACATCCAGAAACTCGAAGGTCAGGAAGGCCGCATCATGGTAGAGATGCCTGGTGTACGCGAACCGGAACGTGTCCGCAAGCTCCTCCAGGGAAGTGCAAACCTCGAATTCTGGGAGACATACAACAGTGAGGAAGTTACTCCTTATCTGCGCCAGCTCGACCAGCTCGTAGCAAACGGCGGCGAGGCTGCAAAGAAAGATACCGCAGCTGCCGAGAAGAAGAACGACGCTGAAGAGAAGGCACAGGTTGCAGCAAAGAATGCTCCGGCAAAGCTTTCAGTTTCTGCTGCCAAAAAGGGTGCTGCCGAGAAGGCTGCCGCAGCTTCAGAGAGCGCACAGCTTGCTCAGGCAAAGAAGACAAATCCGCTTCTCGCCGTTCTGCAGCTCGCTCCTCAAGGTTCAATGAGCGTTGTAGGTTATGCTAACGTTCGCGATACCGCTGCCGTAAACAAGATTATCTACTCTGCTGCAGCAAAGCAGGTTCTGCCGTCTGACGTAAAACTCCTGTGGGGCGCAAAGCCAGCCGACGGACTTTCTGTAAAGAATGTATATGAGCTGTATGCACTGAAGGTTACACAGAGCAACGGACACGCTCCTCTCGAGGGTGATGTCATCACTGATGCAAAAGACGAGTTCGACCAGATGTCAGGTCGTCCGAGCGTAAGCATGTCGATGAACTCCGACGGTGCACGCCGCTGGGCAGAACTCACAAAGGCTAACGTGGGCAAGGCTATCGCCATCGTTCTCGACGGCGTGGTTTACAGCGCACCTCGCGTTAACGGCGAAATCTCTGGCGGAAACTCTCAGATTACAGGTAACTTCACTATCGAAGATACAAAAGACTTGGCTAACACTTTGAAGTCTGGACGTATGCCGGCACCTGCACGTATCGTACAGGAAGACGTCGTTGGTCCTACTCTCGGTGCACAGTCTATCCAGCAGGGTCTCATCTCATTCGTTGTTGCTTTCATCCTCTTGATGCTCTACATGGTTCTCATGTACGACTTCATCCCGGGTATGATGGCAAACTTCGCATTGCTCGTAAACCTCTTCTTTACTCTCGGAATCCTAACCTCGTTCCAGGCTGCACTTACCATGCCGGGTATCGCCGGTATCGTGTTGACACTTGGTATGGCGGTGGATGCCAACGTGCTTATCTACGAGCGTACAAAAGAGGAACTGCGTAAGGGCAAGGGACTGAAAGACGCAATTAAGGCAGGTTACGGAAATGCCTTCTCGGCAATCTTCGACTCCAACTTGACTTCTATCATCACAGGTATCATCCTGTTCGTATTCGGTACAGGTCCTGTTCGCGGATTCGCTACAACACTTATCATCGGTATCTGCTGCTCATTCTTCACAGCCGTATATCTCACACGTCTTATCTACGAGAACCGTCTCGCCAATGACAAGTGGCTGAACCAGACCTTCACCACCCGCATCTCGCGCAACTTCTTGCAGAATAACCACGTGAACTTCATGAAGATGTACAAGAAGACCTTCACCATAACCGGCATCCTTATCGCCGTATTCGTGGTAAGCTTCTTCGTCCGCGGATTGAGCAAGAGCATCGACTTCACCGGTGGTCGCAACTATGTTGTGAAACTGGAGAAAGCCGTTGAGCCGGAGGATGTAACAAAGGCTCTGCAGGCATCATTCCCTAACAGCTCGGTAAGCTCACTGGCTCTCGGTACAGACCACAAGACAATACGTGTCTCTACCAACTACAAGATAGAGTCGAACAGCCCAACCATCGACGACGAGGTAGAGGAAATCCTCTTCAAGTCATTGAGCAAGGCTGGAATGGTAACACAGAAGAATGTTGAGGCATTCAAGAACCCAGACGTACGTGCCGGCGGTTCTATCATCAGTAGTGCAAAGGTAGGTCCGTCAGTGGCTAAGGATATTACATACGGAGCAATCATCAGCGTCATCTTCGCTCTTGTTGCAATCTTCCTGTATATCCTGTTGCGTTTCCGCAATATCGCCTTCTCGCTCGGTTCTACAGCAGCTTTGGCTATCGATACCGTAGTGGTGCTCGGCTTCTACTCACTGTTGTGGAACGTGGTTCCGTTCTCTCTCGAGATAGACCAGACCTTCATCGGAGCTATCCTGACCGTAATCGGTTACTCTATCAACGATAAGGTGGTGGTATTCGACCGTATCCGTGAGAATCTGAACCTCTACAAGAAGCGTGACTACTTCACTATCTTCAACAACTCGTTGAACGAGACACTGGCTCGTACCGTAAATACATCACTCACAACATTGATCGTGTTGCTCTGTATCTTCATCCTCGGTGGTGACAGTATCCGCAGCTTCGCTTTTGCAATGATTATCGGTGTAATCTTCGGTACCCTGTCTTCAATCTTCGTTGCTGCTCCTATCGCTTACATGACATTGAGCAAGCGTGACAAGGGCGAGCGCGGCGACAAGACTATCGAGGAGATGGCATAAGCCTATTATATATAAGGTATAAGGAAAAATAACCGTCGTGGAAAGCGACAATGCTAATATCAGCGCCATGCAGAGAAATACTGCATGGCGCTTTTTTTATAAAAAAGTTTTTTGGCATTTTACCCTCACACCCTCACACATAGCCCTGAAACGCCCTGTACATCGGGGTTTCAGGTGGTGAGGGATAGTGTGAGGGGTGGTGAGGGTAAGAACTTTATAATATGTATGTTATCGGAAGTCCTCTTGCGTCTTTTAGACAAAAACCTACAAAACACCCTCTGACAAGTAAAACCCTCGTTCCTCGGGCTTGGCGGTGTATTACCGTATTTCCTTGCGAGAACAATTTCTCGCCGGAAATCCGTCAATACATTGCCAATGTCTACGGCATTTTTACTTGTCAGAGGGCGATAAACCTAAAAAACATTCAACCTGTATGGTTAGAAATTGTAGTAGGTGCGGTGTCTCACCGCACAATTAGGAACGGTATATTGTATTTTCCATCTATAAATAGTAATAGTATTCTTGCTACTGTGCGGTGAGACACCGCACCTATTACCTTGACATCGTTTACTCCTATCGTTTCTACCAAACACCTTTGGTATTTCATCGTTGCACCAAAGGTGCAGAATACGTGCCCCTTTTCTGTTACAACAGTCCGGCTTGACTTATTATGCGAAAACCTGCAACTAACCCTATCCGATAAGTATAAAGCAGACAGACAGAGTCCGCAAGAAAAGGAATCAGTCGTTAAAATCTCTAAATAATTTTGCTCATTCCGATAATAACCGCTATATTTGCAAAAGTTTTCGCGGAAATAGCTCAGTTGGTAGAGCACAACCTTGCCAAGGTTGGGGTCGCGGGTCCGAGTCCCGTTTTCCGCTCAAATGATGCCGCAATGGTGGAATTGGTAGACACGAGGGACTTAAAATCCCTTGGCCAGTAATGGCTGTGCGGGTTCGAGTCCCGCTCGCGGCACATTTGTCTTAGCGTTTTATTTTACCTTATTATTTCTTTTTGGCACATTCAAAACCTTTATTTAATATGCAAAAAAAAGTAGTTCTATTCCTTTCAGCAGCAGCCATGGTAGCGCTGTCATCATGCTCCAAGTTAGGAGCACTCTCTGCTGACAATTTTAATGTAGTACCAAATCCGCTCGAGACAGAGGCAGGTAAGGTTCCTGCAACTATCAACGGAAAGTTCCCTGAGAAATATATGAAGAAGAAGGCTGTCGTTACAGTTACTCCAGAGCTGAGATATGGCGACGGACAGACGGCTAAAGGTCAGTCGGCTACTTTCCAGGGCGAGAAGGTTATGGGTAATAACCAGACTATCCAGTATAAGGTAGGCGGAAACTATACGATGAAGTCAAGCTTCGACTATGTTCCGGAGATGCAGAAGAGCGACCTCTATCTTACTTTCGATGCTTATCTCGGAAAGAAAAAGGTAGAAGTTCCTGCAGTAAAGGTAGCTACAGGCGTTATCTCTACTTCAGAACTGTATAAGAAGACTCTTGCCGGCGACGGTGCCTGCATCGCTCCAGACGCTTATCAGCGCGTGAACGCACAGAAGCAGGAAGCTCGCGTGAAGTTCCTCATCAACCAGGCAAACCTGCGCAAGAGCGAGATGAAGAACAACTCTGTAAAGGAGTTCGTACAGATGCTCAAGAAAATCAACCGCGACAAGGAAGGTCTGAACATCAAGAACGTGGAAGTTCTCGCTTATGCTTCTCCTGACGGCGGATACAGCTTCAACGACAAGCTCGCCAACAAGCGTCAGGATGTATCCGAGAAATACGTAAAGAATACACTGAAGAGCACTAAGGTTAAGACCGACGTTGCCGCAAGCTATACCGCTCAGGACTGGGACGGCTTCAAGGAGCTCGTTGCTGCATCTAACCTTCAGGACAAGGATGTTATCCTGCGAGTTCTCTCTATGTATCAGGACCCGCAGGAGCGCGAGACACAGATCCGCAACATGTCTGCCGGATTCCGTGAGCTTGCCGACGGTATTCTGCCTGAGCTCCGCCGCTCTCGCATGATTATCAACTATGAGACAATCGGACGCAGCGACGACCAGATTAAGGATCAGTATAAAGAGGATGCAAGCAAGCTGAGCGTTGACGAGCTTCTCTACAATGCTGCCCTCGAGAATGATGCCGACGCCAAGGAGGCTATCTACAAGAAGACTGCCGAGCTTTATCCTAACGACAACCGCGCATTCAACAACATTGCAGCTCTCGAGTTTGCCAAGGGCAACAACGCTGAGGCTCAGAACTATCTCCAGAAGGCTCTCGCCGTAGACGGAAATGCTGCTGAGGCTAATGCCAACAAGGGACTTCTCGCTCTGCTCAACGGCAACACCGCTGAGGCTCAAAATCTTATCGCTAAGGCTAACGGTGCCAACGACCTGAACAAGGCTGTAGGTGCACTGAATATCGCAAACGGCAAGTATGCTCAGGCTGAGGAGGCTCTCAAGGGTGTAAACAGCAATACTGCTGCTTTGGCTCAGATCTTGAACAAGAACTATGCTGCTGCACAGAACACACTGAACAATGTGAAGAACAAGAACGGTATGACCGATTATCTCTTCGCTATCCTCAACGCTCGTCAGGGCAACAACAGCGCTGCCTCTTCTTATCTGAAGAGCGCTCTGCAGAAGGATCCAAGCCTGGCTTCATACGCTGCTAACGACCTTGAGCTTCTGAACGTAAGCAAATAACAATCATATTTACATATTATTAGATTTTTAGTTAACGACTTGAAGAGGGCTGCCGGTTTTATTATCGGTGGAGCCCTCTTTTTACTTTAATATATATCCTAACAGCTCATGAAGCAAGTGATATTGTTGCTCGCCATGGTCATTACTATGGCATCCTGCGGTACCCGGAAGGGGTATTTCTCAATCGAAGGAAGATTCTTGAACCTCAACCAGGGCGAATTCTATGTATATAGTCCAGACGGCGTATTTGGCGGCGTTGATACCATCAAGGTGAACGGCGGACGCTTCGCAATGGAAATTCCGTGTCAGCGGGACGGAGTGCTCATGCTCGTATTCCCGAATTTCTCTGAGCAGCCTATATTTGCCGAGTCTGGCGAGGGTGTCGACATCAAGGCAGATGCGTCACACCTGAAGCAGATGGAGGTGAGTGGAACCGACGACAATGAACTGATGACCGACTTCCGACAGGCTATTGCTTCGGCATCGCCACCAGAGGTGATGAAGCTGGCGGAACATTTTATCCGCGACAATTCTAAATCGCCTGTGGCTACATATCTTCTTGGGAAATATTTTGTGGTGAGCGGAAATACCGCAGCCTTGAAGAAAGCAAAGGACTTACTGCCGATAGTGAAGAAGGCACAGCCGAAAAACGGAAACATCGTTCGTATGGAAAGCAACATAAAGATGCTGCTCGCTGCAAATATTGGCGACAAGTTGCCTTCGTTCTCTACTACGGATGTCAACGGCAAACCCGTTTCCTCCGCAATGCTTGCAGGCAAGAAAGCCGTGGTGTTCACATGGGCGTCGTGGAGCTACGACAGTCAGAATATTATGCGCCGCATAAGGGATATCGTAGACAGCAAAGGCGGCAACGTGGCGGCAGTGGGCATTTGTCTTGACGCCAGCAGTAAAGACTGTCGCGAGGCTGTGAAGAGGGAGAATTTCTCTTTCCCCAATATCTGCGACGAGAAGCTCTTCGACGGCAATCTGCTCCTGCAACTCGGACTGCACTCCGTTCCTGCAAATATCATTGTAGGCAGCGACGGCAGGGTGGTGGCGCGCAATGTTGCCATAGACGATCTGGAAAGGTATCTCGAATAGCTAAAAATACAGGCAGAAAGCTCTTAAATCTATCTATAAACTACACACACAAGATTTTTATGATTGTAAAGACATACAGTGCTGCGGTGAACGGACTTGAGGTTACTACCGTTACTGTGGAGATTAGTCTTGCCCGGGGAGTGATGTTTCATCTCTCCGGACTTGCCGATACGGCTGTAAGGGAAAGTCATGACCGTATTGTGGCGGCTTTGCTGAATAACGGATATAAGTTTCCCGTTGCCGATGTTACCGTGAATATGGCACCTGCCGACCTTCGCAAGGAAGGAAGCGGCTATGACTTGCCTCTGGCGATAGGTATTCTATCGGCAATGGACAAAGTGGATGCCGAGCATCTGGCAGACTATATGCTCGTTGGCGAACTGGGGCTTGACGGCAGACTGCAGCCTGTGCGCGGGGCGCTGCCGATAGCCATCAGAGCGAGGAAGGAGAAATTCAAGGGACTTATCGTGCCGAAACAGAATATCCGCGAGGCTGCTGTAGTCAACAACCTTGATGTATACGGTATGGAGAACCTTGCCGATGTGGTGGCGTTCTTCAACGGCACTGCCGAGTTTGAGCCGATGCGTATCGACACAAGGCGGGAATTCTATGAGCAACAGGGAAACTTCGAACTTGACTTCGCAGATGTTAGAGGACAGCAGAATGTTAAGCGCGCTATGGAGGTGGCTGCCGCCGGAGGGCACAACATGATAATGATCGGTCCGCCGGGTAGCGGAAAGTCGATGATGGCAAAGCGCCTGCCGTCGATACTGCCGCCGCTGTCGCTCGGCGAGAGTCTGGAGACTACACAGATTCATTCCGTTGCCGGAAAGCTCGGCAAGGGCATGTCGCTGATTTCTCAGCGACCGTTCCGATCGCCGCACCATACTATCTCGCAGGTCGCCCTTGTTGGTGGCGGACTGAACCCGCAGCCGGGTGAGATATCCCTGGCCCACAATGGTGTGCTCTTTGCCGACGAGTTGCCGGAGTTCAGCAAGGCAACGCTCGAAGTGCTGCGCCAGCCGCTTGAAGACCGCAAGATTACTATTTCCAGAGCTAAATACACCATAGAATATCCATGTTCCTTCATGTTCGTGGCGAGCATGAACCCTTGTCCGTGTGGATATTTCAATGACCCTACACACCACTGTGTCTGCACTCCGGGACAGATACAGCGCTATATGAACAAAATCAGCGGCCCGCTGCTCGACCGCATCGATATCCAGTGTGAGATAACCCCGGTTCCGTTTAAGGATATTTCTAACGCCCAGCCCGGAGAACCGAGCGCGGCGATACGCGAACGTGTCATCAAGGCTCGCCATATTCAGGAAGAACGATTCAAGGACATTCCCGGCATCTACTGCAACGCACAGATGACGGAACGCATGATACATCAGTTTGCCGAACCCGACGAGGCGGGTATCAACCTGCTCCGTGTTGCCATGGAGAGGCTTAACCTCTCGGCTCGTGCATATAACCGCATACTGAAGGTGGCACGCACCATTGCCGATCTCGAGGGGAGCGAAAACGTCCTGTCTAACCATCTTGCCGAAGCTATAAGCTACCGCAATCTCGACCGCTCCGACTGGGCGGAGAGGGGTGTGTGAAACTAATGGTATAATCAATAAATAACATGTAAAATGAATAGTGGAATAGAAATCTATAAGACTTCAGACGGGAGTGTACAACTCGATGTTAAGTTAGAGAATGATACGGTGTGGCTGACTCAAAGCCAAATGTCACAATTGTTTGGTCGTGACCGAACGGTTATTACACGCCATATAAATAATTGTTACAAAGAGGGCGAACTTGACAAAAATATCACATGTGCAAAATTTGCACATATGGGTAAGGACCAAGACCAAGAATATGAAACGATGATGTATAACCTCGATGTTATTATCTCTGTCAGCTATAGGGTAAAGTCCGTGCAAGGCACAAGATTCCGTCAATGGGCAACTTCCGTTCTTAAGCAATACCTCATCAAAGGTTATGCCATCAACCAGCAGATGAAACTCGACAGATATAACGAGCTGAAGGATGTAGTGCGTCTGATGTCTCGTACTATCGGCTTGCAGAACAAGGTTACTGAAAATGAATACGGTGGTCTTTTTAATGTGATTTAGGATTATGTAATACTTAAATAATACTTACCTTAAATGAAAAAACTATCAATATTGCTCGCTTGCGCTATATGCGCAGTAAAATCATTAGCGGGCGACTGGAACTCTGTCGCCCTTAAACACTCCGTTACCGGAGTGCAACCCATGACGGGACTTGTTCTGTGGACCGACAATGCTAAAAACCGTTTTACTGCCTATGGAGCAAGTCATGCCCTGGAATACTCCTATGTGGCCCCCTGTAAGGTCGTTACGGGATGTGCCGATGACGGAACTATACAATATGATTGGTCGTATCTCGAAAACTTGCTCAATGATATCAAGAGCCGTAACCATCAGGCTGTTCTGCGCTTCTTTTATGTTTATCCGGGCGAAAAAATGGTGGACGACAACAAGGGGACTACTGCCGTACCGGCATATATAAAGGCTCTGCCTGATTATCACGAGACTTACAAGAACGTGAAGGGCGACGGAGAGACTTGGTATGCCGACTGGAGCAACAGCGAACTGAAGCGTTTCACGAAACATTTTTATACTGATTTTGCAGCCCGTTATGGCAGCGACCCGCGGATTGCTTTCATCGAGGTTGGTTTCGGCCACTGGGCGGAATATCATATCTACGACAGTAACGGTACGGATATTCAGTTTGGAAAGAACTTCCCGACGAAGGAATACCAAAAGGAGTTCTTTATGCACTTAAAGGAAGTGATGCCTATTCCGTGGGCTATCAGCATCGATGCCGCAAGCGACGAATACACACCGTTTACTAATGACAGTGAGTTGCAGGCTCTGCAGTTCGGACTCTTCGACGACTCCTTCATGCACCAGAATCATGAAATTGGTTCGAAAGACGGATACAACGAGGAGTGCTGGAACGCTATGGGGAAAGACCGCTGGCAGACTGGCGTTTGTGGAGGAGAGATTAGCTACTACAAGAGCTCCGACCAGAAGAACTTTACTAATCCCGCCGGTATGTATGGACATACATGGGAGGAGATGGCAAGGAAATACCATATCTCGTTTATGATTGCCAACGACAATCCCGGAGGCAAGAACTCGTGGAACAACCCTACACGGTTCAAGGAATGTAGTATGGCGGCGGGATACCACTTCGTCGTTACTGATTGTGAGACCGATGGCGTGCAGACACGACTGACGGTGAAGAATACCGGTGTGGCTCCGTTGTACCGGGATGCCTTCTTTGCCATTGGCAGTGTGCGCTCAGAGACGAGCATGAAAGGATTGCTGCCAGGTGAATCCATTGATGTCGTAATCCCTTCATCGCTGCATGTTGACAAGAACGGAACGGTAGATAATGCACCGGAAATAGTCTGCGACTTTATCCTTGATACTCAGCGCATAGAATATGAGTGTGACATTACTACGGAAATTGGTGGCGTGGTGGATAATTCCTGCAATAATATCAGAGGTAAGTTCTCGCTCGACGGCAAGGTTGCTGCACCTGGAATTCATGGAATTATTGTATCTAAAGGAAAGAAAGTTGCGACGAAGTAATTTCAAGCGCTATTGTAAGTAATGTTTGTCAATTATACGCTTTTTATATCAACATGACACTAAAAAATATGTATAAACTTTCAATTCTTATAAAATAATCAATGAAAAGCGAATTTTTCTTTATTTTTATTTGCCAATAAGCGAGATAACAACTACTTTTGCACCGAAAGTATATTTATGTTATCATTTTTATAGAAACAAGACTCATGAGAAGTATTAATTTTTTCAATCTAAACAAGATGAGCAAGGGATTGCTCGTTTTGGCTGTAATGTTTTTTGCCGCTGTGCAGACTGTTGATGCGCAGCTGCCTTCTTTTAAGTTGAAGACTATTGAGGGAAAAACTATTGATACGGCTACGCTCAGCAACGACGGAAAACCGTTTATCATTGATTTCTTCGCTACATGGTGTAAACCTTGCAACCGTGAGCTTAGTGCTATCGGAGATGTCTACGACGATTGGGTGGCAGAGACAGGCGTGAAGCTCTTTGCCGTTTCTATTGACAAGGCTCAGAACGCAAACAAAGTGAAGCCGCTCGTTAACCAGCACGGATGGCCATACGAGGTTTTGCTCGACGTTAACTCAGACTTCCGCAAGTCGTTCGGCGGCGAGATGATTCCTTTCGTTATCATCTGCGACGGCAACGGTAAGGTCGTTTACAAGCACAACGGATATACCGAGGGCGCTGAACAGGAGCTTATCGAGAAAGTAAGGGAGCTGATTAAGAAATAACTTCACCTTGTTATGTATACGCAGCATATATAAACTATATATCTGCTGCAAGTATGTAATATTGAAGGTGTTTAGGAATAACGAATTAATTTTTTATGAAATCAAGAATATTCTTTTCTCTTGCCGCTGCTCTTGCTGCAACGGGTGCTATGGCTCAGGAGGCTAACGACGAGGACAAGTTCACTGTCAGCGGTAGTATCCAGAGCGACATCATCATCCCGCAGGAAGACAAGGCTATCGGTACGGAGAAATACAACGAATGGGCTCTGACTAACTCTTATGCCGACATTGCCGGTAGAAGTAAGCATCTCGATGCCGGACTCCGCTTTGAGTTCACCAAGCACCCGCTGCCGGGTTATGCCTCGGCTCCGGAGCAGGGATTCAAGGGCTATGGCGTGCCTAACTTCTATCTGAAGACCCACTTCGACAATTGGGATCTCACGCTCGGTACATTCTATGAGCAGTTCGGCTCCGGCTTCATCCTCCGTACATACGAGGAGCGCAGTCTCGGTATCGACAACTCCTTGCTCGGAGGCCGTCTCGTGATTCGTCCTGTAAAGGGCGTGCAGATTAAGGCTCTCTCAGGTAAGCAGCGCCACTATTGGAAGTGGAACGATGCATGGGTGAGCGGTGGCGATTTGGAACTTTCGTTCGACCAGTGGTTCAAGAAGATGCAGGAGCACAATACGTATCTTACTCTCGGTGCTTCGTGGGTGAACAAATACGAGTCTACCAAAGATGATAACATTATGGCTGACGCTACCCACAAACTCAACTTGCCGAGCAACGTCAATGCCTTCGACGTAAGGGCAAACCTGCAGACTGGCGACTTCAGCGTGCTTGCCGAATATGCGTGGAAGACGGAGGATCCTACCTACGACCGTCTCTATCCTTATATATACCGCAATGGTACGGTGGCAATGCTTTCTACTTCTTACTCGAAGAGCGGACTGAGTATTTTGCTTCAGGCAAAGCGTAGCGACAATATGACCTTCCGCAGCGACAGAAATGTGCAGGGACTTTCGTCTAATATCAATAACCTGCCGGCATTTACACAGGAGCAGACTTATGCTCTTGCTGCTCTTTATCCATACGCTACTCAGGCTAACGGTGAGTGGGCTTATCAGGCTGAGTTCGGATATAAGTTCAAGAGGAATTCTTTCCTTGGTGGTAAATACGGAACTGATGTGAAGGTGAACTTCTCGCATGTTCATGCCATTGACCGCAACGACCATACTGTAAATGGTAAGAGCGAGGGAACAAGTGGTTATGGGTCTTCATTCTGGAAATGGGGCGACCAGACTTACTATCAGGATTTGAATGTCCATATCGACAAGAAATTCTCGCGTTCATTTACTCTCAACCTTATGTATATGAATCAGTTCTACAACAAGACTGTTGTTGAGGGCGAGGGAGGAATGGTTCATTCCGACATTGTTGTGGCTGATGCCAAGTATCGCTTTAACAACAAACTGACTCTTCGTGGTGAGGCACAGTATCTCGCTACTGACGATGATGAGGGTGATTGGGTATTCGGACTACTCGAACTGTCGGTTCTTCCTCATTGGATGTTTACGGTTTCGGATATGTACAACTGCGGTGAAAGTAAGCTTCACTATTATCAGGGACTTGTTACTTTCAATGCCGGTGCTCATCGCTTGCAGCTTGGTTATGGCAGAACTCGTGCCGGATACAACTGCTCTGGAGGTGTTTGCCGTATGGTGCCTGCAAGCAAAGGTTTCACTTTGTCGTATAACTACAATTTCTAAGGATAATGAAAGCTATAAAGAATATATACAACTCTATTGCCGGTAAGCTGATGCTTGGCATGGCAGTTCTTATGACTGCCGGTGCTTTCTCTGCTTGTTCGGATATTGACGAGGACAACCGTCTTATATATGTCAAGCCTTCTGAAGTGAAGAAGCATGTGCTGATTGAGGACTTCACCGGCCAGCGCTGCATTAACTGTCCTAAAGCTGCTGATAAGATCAAGGAATTGCAGGAACAGTATGGTGAAGACAACATTATTGCTGTGGGTATCTATGGCGGTGACTTCGGATATAATGATTTAGCCAAGAAAGAGCCCTGTTCGTTAACTACAGTAGATGGTAACTCCTATTATTCCACCTGGAATATAAAGGCGCAGCCGAGCGGAATGGTAGACCGCTATGGAGGAGTATTGACCAATCTTGCTTATTGGACGGCTTATGTTAACGGTTTGATTAATATGGAACCGACCGTCATGATTGTTCCTACAACAAAGTATGATGCATCAACGAGAGAACTAAAGGTGAATGTTGATGTTGCCGGATTGAAAACCTTGCAGGGAGCTAAGCTTCAGGTTTGGCTCATAGAAGATGGTATCGTGGATATGCAATATATGCCGAATGGTAGCATTAACAACGAATATGTTCACAACCATGTCTTCCGTGCTACGGTAAGTGCTGTAAACGGTGATCCGATAGATGTAGTTGATAAGGGTGACGTAAGGAAATCCTACTCTATAAATATCAAGAATGAATGGAAAGCCGAAAATATGTCTGTAGTTGCATTCGTATTTACAAACGCTGGTGTGCAGCAGACTGAAAAGGTAGGTTTGATTAAAAAATAAGAAAAGTGTAATTTATAACAAAAGAAGATTATGAAATTAAAGACTTTAGTAGCATCTGCATTTATGGCGATGTTTGGAATAAGTGCTATGGCACAGACCGATCTTGAAACGTTTCAGTTTGTTGATAAGGCTGGAAATGTCGTTCCTGACGGTACAACGCTGACTATTAACGAAACAGAAGTTAAAGATGGTAAATTGCAGATAAGCACAGGACTCTATGTAAAGAACAATACTAATACTACGCAGGCAATTGCATTGGATTATGACATTCAGTCTCTGCCAAACGGAAATTATTCAATATGTTATCCCGGACAATGTCAGAATTACTTTTCTGCCGAGCTGATAACAAAAGGTCCGGCAGTTGTTGACCCAACAGCACAGGATTATACAAACCCTGCTGACCTGCAGGCAGAATGGTTTCCTACAGCTTATGGCACAAGTACTGTAACTATCCAGATAAAAGTACATGAGGTTTCAACTCGTGAAGTTTTCGGTACAGTTCTACCTGACGCTGGCGAATTCAAGGCTTATGGCCCTAAAGTAACATTGAACCTTGTATATGCCGACCCCACAGGTATCAATGGTGTTTCCGACAATGCAAATGCTGATGTCGTTTCTCGCTATAATGCTGCTGGAATGAGAGTAAACTCGGCTGTTAAAGGCTTGAATATCGAGAAACTCTCAAATGGTAAGACTATTAAACGTATCGTTAAATAAAATAAAGATCTCAAGGTATGAAGAAAACTTTACTTTCTTTGATGGCTTTTGCACTGTCTTTAGCTGTCAATGCACAGACCGTTCCATTTAATGGACAAATACAGAAAAATATGTCTGCTACTGAAGTGCAGCACAGTGTTCTCAAGTCTGCTCCTAAAAAGGCAGAGCTTGCAGCTAACCAGCGCTACGCAGGATACTTTTACGATGATGATTGTGGAAAAAAGGGAGAAGGAATGGGTATCCCTCAATATACTTCTGGCGACTGCAAGGCTGCAATAGAGTTGACTGCCGATATGCTTAAGCCTTATGTTGGCAAGAAGGTTGTTGGTATTCGTTTTGCACTTTGTGAGAAGTTGAGCAGTTCTCGTGTGTTTATCCGTCCTATAATAGATAATAAAATCAGTGCAAATGATGTTGTATCCAAAGATGTATCTTCTACCCAGATTGGATGGAATACTGTAACTCTTGATGAACCATATACAATTGAAGAGAATTCAAATTTCTTTGTTGGTTATGACTATGAGCAGAAACAGTCAAATGACGGACAATATTATCTTGAGGAAGATTATCCTCTCTCAACTTCTACTGTAACTGCTGACAACGAAGAAGGTGCAATTGTAATTTATGCTAATATACCTAAGACAGTAGGTGGAAGTGGCATAGCTTGGTACACATTTTCTGGTCAGGGTGAGGCTCTTAGTATTCAACTTATCGTAGAGGGTGACTTCAATGATTATGATGTTAAGGCGAATGAGATGTCGGATGTCACGGCAAAGCAGGGCGAACAGTCTACTTCAAACGTTTCTTTCTTGAACTTCTCAAAAGAGCCTGTTACGAGTCTTGACTATGTAGTTAGTCTTGACGGTGTTGCCGGCGAGGCACAGCATGTTCAGCTTAAGAATTCTGTCGGCAGAGGTTCTCTGGGCTCTTTCACAGCTACGACCCCGTCTTCAGATATTCTCGGAAACCATAACCTGAGCATTGATATTACTAAGGTAAATGGAAGCGATAATCTGAGTGAAAACAAGGCCGTTACCGGCAACATGGTTGTTGCTTCTATCTTCTATCCAAAGAATATTCTCATTGAAGAGTTTACAACGGAGAAGTGCCCTAACTGTCCTCGTGTAGCAGGTTATCTGACAACGGCACTTAAAACTGCTGACGCAAGCCGTGTATATGCCGTTTGTCATCATACTGGATATTATACAGACTGGCTTACTGGAAAGTGGGATACAGATCTTGAGTCTCTCGTCTTTGGCGGAACCGGTCAAACGTATGCACCTGCAGTAACGTATAACAGAGATTATAGCATTGCCAAGATGGGATATGATCAGATGGGAGTTATGTCTATGCCTCTTAGTGCTGCTGAAATAACAGCTTATATAAATGGTGTTACTTCGACAGACAATGCCAATGTCAAGCTCACAATGACGGCATCTAAACTTTGGGATGATAGTCAGGCTCTTATAACCGTTGAGGGTGAGTGCAACGAAGCTGTTGACAAGAATACTGCAAAATTGACATTATATGTTACTGAGGATGAGGTTAAGGCAAGGAGCCAGTCTGGTGCAAGCGGTACTTTCTACCACGAGCATGTTATCCGCTATAACAACAGTTCTTGGGGTGAGGCTATCACATGGAACGACAACAAGTTCGTTAAGACATTTACTGTTCCTGTAAACTCTTCATGGGTAAAGAACAACTTGAAGTTCGTTGCATTGGTAAACAACTATGATGCAAAAAACAAAGACTACAAGAAAATTAACGTTGAGAATACCATTGGCATGAAATATAGCGATGCGACAACAGGCATCAATGGCGTTGTAGACTCTACTTCTTCTTCAGAAGTAGCCCGTTACTCTCTCGACGGCATGCAGCTTTCAGCTCCTCAGAAGGGCTTGAATATCGTTAAGCTGTCTGACGGTAGAACTGTAAAGGTGATGGTGAAGTAATGTTCACACACCATTTTTGATATAATTATAGCCGCACCGGTGAATGTCTGACAGACATGCCGGTGCGGCTTTCGCATTATATGTGTTAAAAAAAAAGTGCATGCCAAACATGACATGCACATAATTAAGCTATATGTGTCGCTATAATTCGTTGCCTTCAAGCCGTGTTTTAATCATGGCTTATCAATTTCCTTGTCTCGTCAATTGACAATCCCAAGCCTTGTGCTACCTGCTCTATGTTGAGTCCCATAGAAAGAAGTCTCTTTGCTGTTTCTGCTTTCTCTTCGGCTCTTCCTTCAGCCATACCCTTTTCCCGGGCTTCTCTTTCTGCAGCAGCCATACATGCCATATTATCGCGTGCAATCCAGAGGCTGTTCTCGTATGCCTCCCATTCCTTCTTTGTCAGTCTATGGCTGTCTGCGTATTCCTCAAGCTGCTTGAAGATGTCTTTCTGTGCAGTAAACGGCATTCTGCCTAATGCTTCCATATGCTTTAAAACGTAAATCCATTTTTCAAAATCATTATCACATTCTTCCGCTTCCTTCTTGAAGAACGGAAGGGCTAAATATGTGAAGCGGAGTTTGTCTGATGCTGGCTTCCCACTTTCTTTATCTGCTATAACAAGATCTGTCCTGAACTTGCCGACCTCGTCTGGCCTTGGCATATAGTTCATGAAACATATTGTATATACAGGAAGAAACTTGTATGCGTCTTCCTTTTCTTCTTTCCCTTTTTCAACTTGTTCAAGTATGCTCCGACATGCATAACATATAGAGCCGTCTTGCCGCAAACATACAATTATTTTTTATATTATGGATACAGGTGCTGAAAAAATCACAAGAAAAATGGTGGATTAAGGATAAAAATCGTTACCTTTGCATTCGTCATACAAAAATTGCATGGCTGATGGGGTCTCATAGTTCAATGGATAGAACAAGTCTCTCCTAAAGATTAGATCCGAGTTCGATTCTCGGTGAGACCACTTAAACGTAATACTTAGAAACAGAATAAACTTTTAATCTTATGGAAAATAATAAGGAAAATCAGGAAGGACAGTTCCAGTTGGAGCTTCCTCAGGCAGTAGCACAGGGTGAATACGCTAATTTCGCTCTTATCACTCACTCTCGTTCAGAATTTATCGCAGATTTCGCTCGCGTTCTGCCGGGTCTGCCAAAGGCAGTAATCAATAGTCGTATAATCCTTGCTCCAGAGCATGCTAAGCGCCTGCTTTTGGCTCTTCAGGAGAATGTTGCAAAATATGAGCATGAGTTCGGAAAGATTACTCTGCCAGAGCAGCAGGGTAAGACTATCGCTCCGTTCAATGTTAATAACGGCGAGGCTTAATATATAGAGAGGTTTAATAAATTTGAGGTCTGCAATGGAACTTCCGTTCTACTTGCAGACCTCTTTATTTTCTTGTTGTTACTTTCCCATATCAAGCTTCCAGTTGCCGTCTTTGTCTTTGCGCAGTTCTATTTCCTCGTCTTTAACTTCGCCGTTGCCGTAAGTAACTTTCATTTTTACTTTTGCCTTTTCTCCGTTTTCAGACGTTTCTTCGTTTACTATCTCGTATGACGCAATGCCCTTGTTCTTCTTGTACTCCTTTTCTGCTTTGTCTTTTAGCAGTGAGGCAAGCATCTCCTTCTGTTGCTTTATCTCGTCAGGTGATTCCTTCGGGTCGTCTTTTGTATAGACAAGATCCACATACCCTTTATAGTCCTTGTCGATAAGGCATTTCATGGATTTTTCCGCTACTCCTTTGGGCGTATTGCTACTACATGATGCCATGATGAAAACAATGGCCATGAGGCCTAAAATGAAACTAAGTCTTTTCATAATCTTTTTTTATTTGGTTAGTAATATATAACATTTTTACTTTTATGAATTATGCCTTTATAAAATGCAGTTTTATAGTTAATGACGAGAACACTTCGTTGACCTCTATGGAAAGTCGGCAATCCGTTTAAAGTCCTTTGATTTTAGAATATCAGACGGGAATATTACATGACTGAAATGAAGTCCTGGCATATTTATATTGTGACGTTCTTTGCCGATAATCATTATTCCGGCTTTCTTATAAGCGTAGACAACAAGTTCGCTGCAATACATCTTTGTAGTATCCATGTCATTGTAGTCATGGTCAAACAATATTTTTCTATTAAACATTCTCTTTGCGACGTTTGCGCTTTTTTGTGCTGCTTTACTGTTGTTGCATCTTAACACGCAGCCTTTGGAGGCATTTATCGATGAAAAGAATTTCCTGGCACTTTCCATCTTTACTCTGTCCACATCCCCTTCAAAATCCGGTTCGTCTGGTACGGCATGAACAACCATTGTCCTTCCGTTGTGGAAGACAACAATACCGCAGTGAGAAAAATCAGACCCTCTGTCTGCAGTCGTAACAACGCGACTCGTAATACCGGTTCCTCGCCTCATTACGATGTCGCCTTCCTTTAATATGCTTGTTTCTCGCAAGATGCTATGCGGTGAGTTCCTGTTCTTGTCGCATGAGTATATTGCCAAACATAATATTGCCATTGTTACCAGTCCTTTTATATTTCCCATATATTTCCCAGACTTTATTTTGCAAATATAGATTATTTTTTGATTTGAACCAAGCATTTTCCACTTAAAGTTTGCATGTATATACCTTATTATATATTATATAGGAATTATCTGTTGTATAAGATGCTCTTCTTCTCTATTAAAACTCTTGCCTTTAGGATTTTAGAAGGTGTATCGATTGTAGAATATATATAAGATATAAGGTTATAAAAGGTTAATAAAATATATATCGTGTAAAATTATAAGTGTATTGAAAGCCTCTTTGTTCTATTTATTAGGTAAATACAAAAAAAGTTCTTACCTTTGCAGCCCAAAATGGTCTTATGGCTGAGACTGTATTGTAATACTTTGATAATAACAAAATAATAAATATAAAATTAAAAATTAAAAACAATGCCTACAATTCAGCAATTGGTAAGAAAAGGTAGAAAGGTGCTTGTAGACAAGAGCAAGTCTCCGGCTTTGGATTCATGTCCTCAGCGTCGTGGCGTTTGCGTTCGTGTTTACACCACAACACCTAAGAAGCCTAATTCGGCAATGAGAAAGGTTGCCCGTGTGCGTTTGACAAACCAGAAAGAGGTGAACTCTTACATTCCAGGAGAAGGACACAACTTGCAGGAGCACTCAATCGTGCTTGTTCGCGGTGGTCGTGTAAAGGATCTTCCTGGTGTGCGTTATCACATCGTTCGTGGTACTCTTGATACTGCAGGCGTAGCAAATCGTACACAGCGCCGTTCTAAGTATGGAGCTAAGCGTCCAAAGCAGAAGTAATTAATAACCGGGAGGTTTAAAATCTTACATTTTAATCGTTTTGCTGGAGAATTGTTATAAAGGTTGAGTAAGCGGCTCCAGAGGGAGCACTGAAGAACATTAAACAGCCCCATGCAGAATTAATTTCAAAACAAGAAATGAGAAAAGCAAAACCAAAGAAGCGCGTGATCCTTCCGGATCCCGTGTTTAATGACCAGAAGGTCTCAAAGTTCGTGAACCACTTGATGTATGATGGAAAGAAAAACACATCATACGAAATTTTCTACAAAGCATTGGATACCGTAAAGGAGAAGATGGCTAATGAGGAGAAGTCTGCACTCGAGATTTGGAAGACTGCTCTTGATAACATTACTCCTCAGGTTGAGGTTAAGAGCCGCCGTATCGGTGGTGCTACTTTCCAGGTACCTACAGAAATCCGCCCAGACCGCAAGGAGAGCATCTCTATGAAGAATATGATTGCTTTCGCTCGTAAGCGTGGTGGTAAGTCAATGGCTGATAAGTTGGCTGCTGAGATTATGGATGCCTTCAACAATCAGGGTGGTGCCTTCAAGCGTAAGGAAGATATGCACCGTATGGCTGAGGCTAACCGTGCGTTCGCTCACTTCAGATTTTAATTTTTAAGATAAGGTAAAAGGAATCATGGCAAAGCAAGATTTACATTTGACCCGTAATATCGGTATTATGGCTCACATCGATGCCGGTAAAACAACAACTTCTGAGCGTATCCTGTTCTATACAGGTAAGACTCACAAGATTGGCGAGGTTCACGACGGTGCCGCAACAATGGACTGGATGGCTCAGGAGCAGGAGCGTG